>Ga0080013_1000071_pt1 | contig 135764 bp, 190 predicted proteins | sample ETNvirenome_6_85_FD_69236 | JGI IMG/M metagenome (GOLD analysis project Ga0080013, IMG submission 69236) | Marine viral communities from the Pacific Ocean - ETNP_6_85 (SPADES assembly) (version 2) | ecosystem: Environmental > Aquatic > Marine > Oceanic | place: Pacific Ocean | collected...
ATGTGGAGGATGTTGACCTCGTGCCGGGTACACCAGACCTGGAAGCCCTGCCTCGTGTAGCTGACCTGCTGCCGGGCGTACTTCTTGGGGGACGTGAACGGCGGCATCTTCCCCTCCTTGATCTCAGCCACGCACAGGCCGCAGTGCATGTAGGACAAGCCGACATCTTCGACGGGGATCTCCTCCCAATCGGGCGGGTCGTAGTCCATGAAGGCCCCGTCCGAGTCGTAGACGGCGTAACCCTGGTAGCCCTCCGGATCATCGACGTGGTTGTCAGTGAAGACAGCGAAGGTCGCCAGGGCTGCCTCCTCCACGTCCTCCCCTTCCTTCCCTCCAATGAGGACTACGTGGTAGCGCGTCAGAACCTCGCGCAGCTCCGCCATGAAGCGGTTGTGCTTCTCCATTCCTCTCTCCTCGTTGGGGCCCCTCGGCCCCGGTTGTTCAGACGACGACCTGTCCCTGCTCATCAAGGAGGAAGTCGTCGTCATCGTCCCACCAGTCGTCCAGGTCAGCTGCTTCCGCTGCGGTCAGAACCGGACTCTTGAACTGGGCCTTGTTCAGTTCCCACCAGACGTACACCACCCCCAGGGCCGTCGCCGTCAGGCCCCTCCTGGCGATCACCTGCACCGGACTCTCGATAGGCTCGTTCGAGAGCTTGGTGTAGAGCCGCGCCAACGCCAAGGAACTCACGACCCCGCCGATGATCGCTACCGTCCCCAGGAGCTGGTTGGACGGATCCATCAGCTTGTCCGCCAGGGCAGCTTGGGACGCGTAGAACTTGGCGAAGGCTGTCTGAGACTCGTCGGCCATGCCCCGAGCTTATCGGGTAGTTCTGGAGCGCGGGCTTGAAGCCGGACATCCGACCAGAAACGGTGTGCTGCATGTTCCAGCGCCGAGGAGACACGGAGCACAGCCATGTCGGCCCAGTAGAGTGCCTGCCCGGCGACCGTCGCCGCATCCTCTCGGGTGCCGGTGAACCACCGACCTGAAAGGCACCGGAGGACGGTGACGGCCGGCGGCCAGTTATCTTCTGCCGCCCACTGCTCGCACTGCCTGAGAGTCGCCACGGCTCCCTTCGGAAGTTGGACGCGGACGATGCGTCGGGTGCTCATGAGTTCTCCTTGGTTGGCCCGCCCCGGAGTTCCGGGGCGCGGTGGACCGCCTGGAAAGAGAAGGTCAAGCAATCGACGGTGTTGCCGCCGTGGTCTCGCACGTCGATGAACCAGCGCTCACCCGATGCGGCTTCAGCAGCGATCGCAGCGGTCGAATGCTGCTCGCGCGACATGCCGCTGTTATCGTAGCCCTCGCTGGTGAGGCAGGGATACGCCGAGTAGCAATAGCCACGACCATATCCGCAGCTCTTGATGAAGGCGCGCAGATCGCGGAGTCTCGCGGTCTTGCTCATGTCGTTCTCCTTGGTTGGCCCGCCCCGTCTCCGAGGCGGGCGATGGGGCACGGTCGCTACCACGTCAAGGTCGCTTGCTCGGCTTAGTCATCGCTCACCTCGTGCCAGCAGTCGCGGCACAGCGGCAGCCGCTGGCCCGGAGGGGGGTTGATGTAGACGTCTTCCTTCGCCAGCTGCTTCCTGCAGATGGTGCAGGAATGGGGGGGCTTCACTATACGTCGAGGCCCCAGCCGAAGACCGTGGTAGGGGTCTGGGTACCCGCCGAAGTCCCAATGAGCATGCCCCGCTGCCACCAGCGCCATAGCGGCGGTCATGTCGTCCGCGCCGAGCCCGATGGTGTGGTCGGGCGAGGAGCGGAGCGCTGCGAGTAGATCCTTCGCGGCCTGCGTGAGGCTCATCGGTGTGATTGGCATCAGGTCTCTCCTTCTAGTTGATGCAATGAGAGGGCGGGCTACGGAAGCGCTGGCTGTTCGGGGTCTTGAGCCCCCGAATCGCCGGAACGACCCACGGCAGGGTCGTGAAACTGGGATGCACCGTCCCTGATGCGCCCAGCCCCTTGCCCTTCCGCGCCCGACCTGTTCAATCCGCGTTCTTCTTCAGTCCCATCAGGCACGCTCCGTCGGGTTCTTCCACAAGAACCTGTTGATTGGCTTCAGCCCTTCTCCTACTGCGCTCGCCAGAAGCTCCAGCGGTGTCCACAGAGCCCGAGGCTCCATGTCCGGCGTCGTCACGCACAGGCCCCGATCGTCTGGGTGATCCCCGAGGTAGGGGTAGAGCTGGAGGCGTCGAGGCCAGATCTGGATGTTCTCCGCGAGTACCCAGCACCCCGACCCGTCGCGGAAGGCATCCCCCTCCTTCGTGTTGACCAGAGTGTCTCGCCCCTTCGGGATCGTGTCCTTGCGGCGAGCGTGGAGGAGGTTGGGGACGTTGCCACCGTCCTGGAAGACCAGCCGTCCCTCCTTCCAGAAGAACCAGGTGTCCTCGCACCCGATCCACCGTTGTCCTCCGTAGCCCCCCATGTAAGCCATGATCTGTCCTCGGTCGCTTCCGAGCTGTAGCGGCGAGAAGCGACGGACCCGCTTCTTGGTCGTGATGGTGTTCCAGCCGTTCAACGAAGCAGCCCCGACACCGTTCGGGTAGTAGCGGACCACCTCCGTGTGCCAGTGGCGCACCGCGTAGACCGTCTCGTCGGTCTCCCACTCACGGGTGGGGCTGACATGGCTGACCACCAGGCGGGTGTTGCCCATCAGGGGCTTGCCAGAGGTCTTGCAGCGCGGCTTCGTCCGGTACCTGGCCCAGAGCCAATTATATGCCATCAGAGGCATCCTCCTCGAAGTCCAAGGCGTTGTAGATGTTCAGGGCAAGGCGATCCATGCCGTCCTCTCAGGTGTGGGTTGGTGTCAAAGAAGTTGCTGCTCATGGGTCGCTTCAAACAGCTTCCCTGACGACGGAGCAGCCCCCCGGCGTGATTGCTGAGCCTCCCGTGAGAACCCACCGGAGCCACCACAGGGGCTCAGGGCAGGCGCGGTCCAGAGGCTACGGCTTTCCTTCTCAGTTGGTCTTCACACAAGACCTTAGGACGGGACCGCTCCGCAAAAGTGTCATTCCCAGACGATGGTGCCCGTCTGGGCGGTGTAGTGGTTGCCAGCCCGGAAGACGTAGCGCCAGAGGTGGTCGTCCTCCCCGCGAAAGGTAGCGACAGCATCCGTGTCAATGAAGGGCGCGAGAGCTGCCCAGAGCTGGTCGTCGTCGCCCCACTTCTCCCCGGTGAAGTACTCGATGTGGACGTCGCTGTAGAGCGATCCGGCAGCAAGCTGCTCGGTCGGCGTCATGGGGTCGCCCTCGCTGGCCTCGTAGCGCCACTCCTTCAGCGCCGCGATGATGTCGCCGCGCTCCAGGGCTTCGACCACCGTGGCGGTAGTGACCCAGGAGTAGCAGGCGTTGGTCTTCTTGCCTTGCTGCCAGGAGCCCCCACCCCCGCACTCCCTGACCTCGGCCATCAGCTCCTTGAGAGCCTCGACGGCCTTGGGCACCCGAGCAGCTCGGATCACCGTGCAGGTCAACGTCACCTCGACGTGGTAGCCCACAGCTACTCCCCGGTCCCATGCTTGGCCGTGAACTCGACGAGCCACTCCCCGAGGTTGGTGACTTCGGGGAAGGTGAGTCGAGCGACCTGACGCCGCTTCTCCGTCTTCTCTCCCGTCACCTTGTCTTTCTTCCCGAACTTCCGGTAGATGGAAAGCTTCTTCTCTCCGCCATCGTAGCTGCGGACATCCGCCCACAGGTCCGTCCCGGGCACGGGCCCCAGGTCCTCGATCTCCTTGTCCTTGTCGTGGTCGTATGCCATCTCTACTTCTCCTTCTCGTTGGTTGATTCACCTGCTTGCGCCACACAGGCCAGCAGCTCCATCAGCTTCTTCAGGCCGCTCACACTCCACTTCCCGGCATGTTGAGGTCCGTCACGCCCGTGACGATCCGGGCGTGGCGCGGCTCGATCCCCTTGCCCCGGGTGAAGGCCCCGTTCTTGCCGCGCAGTCGGCTCACTCGATACTGGGTGTAGGTGAAGATCGTGCCGTCCTTCTTCTTGCGCTGCTTCGTCCGAGTGCCCAGCACCTTCTCGTGGACCTTCGGCGTGTTGACCCAGACCCGCCACTGATGCGGCTGAACCTGGTGTTCGCAGGGGGTCTTGTGCGGAGCGTGTTCGATCTTCTCCGTCTGCGGCTCGGTCGGGAGGATGACCCAGCGACGGGTCACCAAGCGGGCCCCGTCGTAGGAGAGCGTCAGGCGGCGCACCTTGTTGACCGGGCCCGCCCTCTTGCTCCGGTTCTTCCGGGGCGCTTTCCGGCTGCCCAGGACGATGGTCGGGTCTGCGTAGATGGCAGCCATCGCATTGATGCCTGCTCGGCGGAGACGGCCCAGGTCCAAGCGGGTGCCGTCCTCCATGATGGCAAGCCCAGGCTTGGTGCGGAGCATCCGGTCCATCCGAGTGTAGGTGTCGAGGTCGGAGACTGTACCGCCGACGAGGAGGGGATGCGGCAGGACCGTACACCAACGACGGTGGATGCCCTGTACCCAGACGCAGAACCGAACCCCAGCTTGCTCCCCCTCCAGGGGCTCCATGTACATCATGATCTTGAGGGGCGCAGGTTCCTCGCCAGGAGCGTCGTAGATGACCCGGAACATGACTCCCTTGTGCCAGGGGGCCCGGCCAAAGACTACGGGCAGCCCCTCGAAGCGTTCTTCCCACGCTGTCAGCAGCTCACAAGACTGCCGGCTGATGTCGATGATCATGCGCTTGCTGTTCAGCCAGCGACTGACCCCGCTCATCGTGAGGAGGGCAGGGAGGAGGGCAGGCACCTGCTTCCGGGTCGACTCCAGGAAGAGGTTGATCCCTGACTTCTCGCAGAACGCGGCTCCCGCCTGAGCCGCCACGTTCGGGTTGGCGTTGGCGAGGGTCCGCAGCAGGGGGACGGGCATGTCAGACCAGGGGAAGCTCATGTTGGGACTCCGAATCCAGTTGCCCGCGTCTCGGATGAACGCGGTGCGGGTGATGACCTTCCACTTGGAAGGGCCAGGCTTGGCCGGTGAGTTGTGGTTGTTGCAGAGGAAATGAAAGTTGGGCGGCAAAGCCAAGGCGTTCAGCGGGGACAGCCCCTCACGGATCTCGACCTTCTTGATCCACTTGGTCGGGATGCCCGTCAGGTAGACGTACAAGCCCGACTCCCTGAGCCCCTTGGTTTCCAGGGCGATCCGCCAGTACTCGGGGACCTCGTACTCCTCGCAGATCCACTGCCAGGTGACGAGGTTCTTGGCACCTTCCGGGATCTCCACGGTGAGGCGGACCTCCCGCTTGTCGAGGATGCTGAACTCGGTCCAGCCGCGCTGGTTCTCCCAGCTGGGATCGTCTGTCAGCCAGGGAGCGGAGAAGCCGTGCCCCTCCTCGGGCCAGTTGACCCCCGGCCGGATGGGGACGTCTCCCCGGTTGATGCCTTCGCGGAGGATCTTCGGCAAGACCCATCGGGAGGTGAAGTGGTACAGGGTGGTCATCAGTAGTCCGTGTCTCCGTAGCCATCGTCGAGGGCTTCGCGCATCGGCTCTTCGGCCTGCGCCTGCAGTTGACAGGCCTCGGCCGCCAGGGCTTCCGCTCGCTCCATGCAGGGATGCTGAAGGCCCATAGCAACCCGCAGCAAGTGGTTGTAATCACCGGAGGTCATGTCCTCCCGGACCTTCTCGATGGCCTTAGCAGACCACCCAGCACGGCGGAGGGCCTTCTGCACTCGGCCGATGACGCAGAAGGCATTTCCGTCTTGCCCCACGAGCAGGAAACGACCCTTCCCGTGCCGCTTGATCGAGTCCTCGATGATGAACACCTCGGAGAGTTGCTCCGTAGGTCCTCGTTCCTCTGCCTTCATGCTTCGTTCCTCTTCTCGCTGTGCTTGTCCTCGCCGGTGAAGCAGGGCCAGACCTCAATGGAGAAGCCCTCATCGGCGTGCCTTGTCCAGAGAGGGATGAGGTGTGTGCTCTCCCGAGGATCCGCCCCGAGCTGCACCACGTCCTGCTCCACGTAGACCTTGCCGTCTCCCCTCTGGGCCATCTCGATCGCCTCGTAGAGAGCCCACTCGCTGTGGTCCCAGATGTACGAGGCCGCAACCGACTCACAGGCCGGGTTGGTCACCTCCCCCTCGTGCCACACCTCTACCGTCTGGGTGATGCACAGTACCGGCGGCGCATAGGCGTAGTCTTCGCGCAGGGGGTTCACCGCGCTCGGGTTGAAGCAGGTTCCGGCCTGCCTCAATCGGAGAAGGGCGAGGTGGATGTCGTTGAGTGATGGAATCTCAGGCTCAGGAGGCTCAGGCAACCCCTTGATCTTCCGGTGCTCAGCCCAGAGAGCCCTGGTGCAGACGGCAGAGATGTTGATCCGCTCCTTCACCTCCCTCAGCGCGTCCCTGAGGTCGTCCGGAATGCTGATGCTGGTCCTTGCCATCAGCTCTCCCCCCAGTTGCAGTTCTCGCAGCCCCGGCCTCCGCAGCCGTAGCAGCCGGTCCCGCCAGGACGGTCCGTCTCCAGACCTCCGTACTCGGCCAGCCCTCGGTTGCCGTGAGCCATGCCGGCCAGCATCTCGGCCTCGCCGTGGTCGCTGTCGTCCTCGGCGTCGTCCAAGCCGTCGTCCTCGACGTACCCCTTGACCCGAAGATGGATGCCGCCCTCCACGGCGCCCAAGACTTCCCAGGAGATGTCCTGGAGGTAGTCCTCGGAGGTCAGCTCGCACAGGTAGTCGTTGAAGGTATTGAGCCCGTCCATGCAGGCCACAGTGTCGAAGTCTGCGACGACCACGACGCTCACGTCACGCGTCTTCTCGCTCATGTCTCATCCTCACTGTTGTTGATGTAGGCAGGACCCGTGTCGGTCAGGACCTGCATGTTCATTCGCTCTGCCACGGCAGCAGCCAGAGGGGCGAAGTGCTGCCCCTTGAAGGAGTACCCGCCGCCGTCGATCCCACAGAGCCGGAAGGAAGAGTCGGTGCTCCAGTTCCCTTGCCCCCCGCAGTAGGTCGCGACCGTGAAGCCTGCGTCCTTCAGCTCCTGGTCCGTGATCCGGTCATCAGGAATCCAGCACCACATGTTGGCCCAGGGAAAGCCGTGCTGGTTCTCCCGCATGGACTCGTAGTTCATGTCGGTGGCCTTCTGACCAGCCTCCTCCCCTTCATCTGTGTACCAACCCCAGACGCTGGAATCTCCCGCCTCTTCCGGAAGGTCAATGCAGTGGTCCCCGGCAAGTTCCACCCAAGTGCCATCGCCGTAGTGCGTGTCTTCCAGGACCAGCCAAGTCTTCTCGGCCTCCTCGAACAGCTCGGGCTCCCCTTCCTCACCCTGGCGGGCCAGAGACTCCAGGGGGCAGCAGACTTCCACCTCCTTCGGCTCCTTGTCCAAGAAGAAGGGGTACTCCTCGCCGCAGTCATGGCAGGTGTAGACCACCAGCTTCAGCTCTGCGACTTCGTAGCGGTCCTCCGGCTCGATCTGCCACCGCTCGAAGGCGCACTCGCTCTCCGTGTCAAGCAGCCCGATGGCGAAGCCAGGCATGTACTTCGCCATGAAGTCGGACACCCACTCCTCGAAGGCTCGGTCCTTGAAGTTGCAGCGGTCGGGACACAGGTCCGCGAGCCGCACCGTCTTGATGTTCTCCATGTGGCCTCCTCAGACCCAGTCGAGCTGAAGTGCTTCTGGCCAGGGCTGCCTGGCTTGACACTTCTGACAGGCGATGACTTCGACGGGACTGACCTTCTTCAGCTCCCCATCTACGTAGGCGAGCATCTCCTCCGCCCCGCCTCCCTCGGTGTTGTACTCCGAGTGGAGATGGCCCTTTTCGGAACTCAGCCTCCGGAAGTGGTACCCCTCGGGGGACAGGTGTGTCATGTGGTCCAGGTCGCTGTTCCCGCACGCGGGACAACAGAGCTTGCTGAGTGCCTCCTCGTGCTTCGTGTTGGCCCGAGCCGCGATCTCAGCGTTGAGAGCCTCCTGGTCGCGCTTGGCCCCCAGAATGACCTCTTCCGCAGAGGCGAGAGACCGAGCAACATCGCGCAGCGCCTGGGCGAGGTCCTCGTCCGAGTAGGGGGCGAAGGTGAGCCGCTCCATCGGCCCGTGATTTGCCGTGTCCGGCTGCTTCTCATTCATCACTTGTCTCCTTCGTAGGTGGTTGCCAGCAGCTCCATCGGACCGAGGTCCACGGAGTGCAGGATGTGATTGTGTAGGTCGTGGGCGAGGTGCCAGGTCTCCTTGACCCTCCCCGCCATCCTGGCCGCTGCCCTCTCGGCGTCCTCCCCCTGCCCCTTCGCCTCCTGCTCAATGAACCTGCAGATGTGCCAGAGATCAGGGATGACGATGATCCCCGCAGCGACCTGTCGCTCCTCCGAGCCGCCTGCGGCCAGCGTCACCAGGGTGTGTCGGCTCACGATGCCATGTCCTCCGTGAGCTTCACACCGTCTTCCGTCTTCTCTGCCTTCATGCCGTGCTCGGCCAGCAGCTTGTTCAGTTTCTTGATGTCCATGTCACTCATCCTCGTTGTTGTGAGCCGCAGCCAGCAGCTCAGTTGGTGTGGGGATTTCCCCGTCGAACTCACAGTCACACCACCCCGTCATGTAGACGTCGTCCGACAGTCGATAGAGCTTGGCCTCTGCTGCGCAGTTTTCCTTTCCGTACTCGTAGAAGAACAAGGTGGCCTCTGAGTCGCTCATGTCTCGAAGCACTGTGACGCTGGTGCCTTTCCACCAGATGCAGATGTGTGTCGGCATGAGCATCACTCTTCCCCGTCGGCGCAGTCCGCCAGGTGCTCCAGCGGTCCCTTCTGCATCTCTGTCCTCACCCTCTTGCACGTGAGGATGAAGTCCCGGACGACGCTCACGTCGCTCTGGTCCGGGTTGCCGTCGTCGTCGAAGTCGATGACGAAGCCCCCGCTCTTTCCCGTGTTGTAGTCGAAGACGCCATTAAGCTCGCCAGTCGTACAGAAGGAGGAGGGACCGTAGTCGTAGCCCCCCTCCTGGAACCCCTCGCACAGGAAGCCAGCATCGTTCCAAGACTCCAGGAAGTCCTGTCCGCCCCAGTTCATCTGGTTCTCTTCGTACTCGATGGCCGCGCCCTCGGTCCCCGAGGGCGGGCCACAGAAGGAGTTCTCGATGATGGCCTTGCCCACCTCCGACTCAGCGTCGACCTTCCTCACCCAGACGCTAAAGTAGCAGCGGTCACCCATCACCCACCTCTTTGCCTACCTGTGCAAGCTGTTCCATCGGTCCCGACTCAGGATCCGCCTCCCCGACCCACTTCCCATCTTCGCCCCATTGGCCGTCGATGCTGATGACAATACGGCTCCAGCCTGCGTAGTAGTTGTTGGGGTCGTTCTCCTCGTCGTAGGGCTCGATCAGAGCGCGTCGGTAGGAGAAGTGGTAGCGGATCGCTTCGATGATGGCGTCGAGCGGGTCCCCAGACGCGGGGACGATGGTCTTCTGCTCACCACAGCCTCCCGCACTGGTTCCCTCGACAACGAACTGCCTGTGCCGTGTCATCCCTGGCCCCCCTGACGCTCTAACCGGAGAATCTCCAGCTCCAGCAGCTCGATCGGGGTGAGGATCGCGTTGGGGCTCTCGCCTCGGTCGATGAGGCGCTGGCGCTGCTTCTCCAGCTTCGGGATGAGAGCGGCGTACTCCGTCAAGCCACGGCGAATCATCCGCTGGTTCTCGTCCATGATCCGACGCACGCGGCCCCCGGTGAAGGTGTTCCACAGCCGAGAGATGTAGGCCCGGGAGTCGGGGTTCTTCGCCTTGGGGTCGACGATGTTCTTGAGCACCTCGACCTCAGCCGCCTGGACATCCGGAGACTTCATCAGCTCCGCCAGCAGGTGCTTGTTGAGGTGCCGGGTGTACGACCGACCTGCTCGCCCCTGAACGTGGTCGGGACAGCGAAGCTGCAGCCTCGCCGCGATGAGAAGGACGACCTGCTCCTTCATGGGGACGTGCATGAACTTCTTGTCCTCATCCAGCGGCACAGAGGCCAGCTGGTACAGAGGACTCAGCCCCCGGACTGCCTTCTCCGGAGTGACCAGCAGGAGACGGGTGGTTGCGCTGCTGCGCCACGGAGACGTGAACCAAGGCCCTGGGGAGCTGGGCGAGCCGTAGTGGGCGTCCTCCCGCCGCCCTTCCTGCATGTTGCCGGTCCAGTACCCAACCTCGAAGGGGTCGTCCTCCTTCTTGCTGCGGTAGCGGGGAGGATCTCGGGTGATCTTCGGATTGACCTGGGCAGCCTGTACTACGGCGTCGACGAGCTTCTGGAGCCCCTCGCTGCTGTAGCGGGTGCGGTTGATGCCGATGATCTGGCGCTTCATCACTCCTCTCCTTCGTCGTCGAGGCGAGCCTCGATGGTGTTCCAGGTGTCGCAGGCGTTGTTGAGCCACTCCTGGGCCCGGCACGCCTTCTCGTAGTCTTGGTCGAAGCGATCGAGAGCCTCGTCGTCCTCGAAGTAGTTGTTCTTCATCCTACGGAAGAGAGCATCCATGCCGTCCGCCACGTCCTTGAAGTGCTGGCTGAGCGGCATGTTGCCGGGCAGGCCCCGGTCGTCCGGGAGGTCAGCCCCTCGGAGAACTTCGGACCGCACCGTGCCCATGAGGGAGGAGATCCAAGTCGTCCAGGACTCCTCACTGACGTTGGTGGAGAGACCGATGTGCGCCTTCACCTCGTCGAGGGTGATGGGACGGGGCTCCCAGCCCTCGCCGTCCTCGCACTTCTGGTTGAGGTAGGTGCCGTTCACCTTCTCCGAGATGGCGATCCGGGCGAAGAACTCGGCGTAGTTGTCCTCGCGGATGCCACGCATCCCGAGACCCATCGTCGCCCAGATGAGGCAGTTGGTGAGCGGGTTCAGGCGCTCCACGACGTCGCAGTTGGCGAGCTTCTCCACCTCGCTCGCGCCGGGGATGTACCAGTTGGGCCCCATGAAGCTGCTCTGCGCGAGCAGGGCCTCGACAGTGGTCCCAGCCGCTACGGCTTCTTCCCGGGTGACCCGGTCATAGCAGGCCTCCCGGTAGTTGCTCACGTTTCCGATGTTCCAGTTCAGAGACACTCTTCTCTCCCATGTGTTTGATGCGCAGGTCTGCCCCACAACGACCGAAAGGGGGCCACCGGGGGTCCGTTCCCCAGTGGCCCCCGAGCGGGGTTTGCGGCGGAGGGAGAGGCAGGTATCCCTCACACCACTTGGCCCTCTACGCCCTACTTCGCTCCCAGCGTGGCGAGGAGACTGGAGCTGTCGTCTTGCCCGTTGGGGCAAGCAGCGACCTTGGCCTCTTCGATCTCGGCGCGCTCCTGAGCCAGCTCCTCCTCGACGTGCTTGTTGGCGAGGAGCAGGAGCTTGTCGACGGCAGCGTCCAGGAGCTTGCTCGCGAGACCGTCCAGCTTCACCCGCTCGGCCGGGTCGACGACCTCCTCGGTCCCCTTCTGGGAGGCCGCGAGGGACTCCAGCGGGCTGAGGTTCTTCGCCAGCTTGGCATAGTCGATGTGCTCGGCCACGTCCTCGGAGATGTCGCCCATCGACTCGACGATGGCCCCCTCGTCGACGTAGCCAGCGATGTCGCTCGCGTCGAAGTGCTCGGCGAGGTCCGACAGCTCGATGCTGCCCGCGAGGTCGTACATCTCGATGTGGCTCGCCACGTCGGAGGCGTCGATGTCCACAGCGATCTGCTCGGCGATGTCGTTCGTGTCGATGTGGCTCGCCACCTCGTTGTGGTCCATCGCCTGGGCGAGGTCCACGTAGGCCACGTCCACGTGCTTCCCGATGTCGGCGGGGTTGAGGCTCTTCCCGACGGCAGCGACGAGGCTGTCGTCCTCCTCCTCGATGCGCTTGGTGAGCCGCCGCACGGTCTCATCGACCACGTAGCTGATCAGGGTCTTGATGTTCATTCTCTACTCCTCGAATGCCTCCCCGCAGGGAGGACTTGGTGGTTGCCCCGAAGGGCGGGGTGTGGCTCTCCCTCAAGAGCCGGGAATCAGGTGTCGTCGGGGTCCTGCGACGCCCTCAGGTTGCTGAGGGCCGTCTGGCAGTTCGCGACGGCTTGCAGCAACGCCTCGACCGTCTCGTCCACGTCGGTCTCCAGTCCCAGCAACGGGACCTTCGAGCGGCGGAGGGTGCCGAGGGCCGACTTGCTTCTCCTGTTCAAGCTGTTGCCGTGGTGAAGGAGCCTGTCCACCTCGCACTGGCCCCGCACCCAGGTCCGGTAGGCACGGTGCCGGGCGACCCGGTGCTTCTCCTCGGTGGGGATCGTCTCGGCCCGCTTGGCCATGATGCGAATCTGGGGGGCCTCAGCCAAGACCCGCGCGACCATGAACTCCATGTCTCGCAAGGGAGCATGGGCGGTGCTCTTGAAGAAGGTGAGGAGACGGTGGATGATCTGCGCCCTCGCCTCCGGCGGGAGGTGGAGGTCCCCGTCCCTGGTAGCGGCCAGCTGCTCCAGCGGGCTCGTCCACAGCCTTCGGGGCGGGATGATGCGGATGTCGTTCTCGGCGCAGCGCCGCCAGAACGGCGTCTGCTTCACATAGACCCGGACGAAGTTCGGGTAGGCCTCGATGTCCCACTTGTCCTCCCGCCGGGAGACCTTCTTGGTGGTGTAGTCCTTGAAGGCGATGACCTCGCTCACCGTGGTCCCGTCCGGCTGGTACGAGACAACGGGGGCCCTCTCCGGCTCCCAGCCCAGCATCGAGCGGATGGCCGCCTCGATGGTGCGGAGGATGCCAGTCAGGTCCTCCGTGTTGTAGCGGGTGTAGTTCTTGACCTTGAACAGCATCAGTCAGCTTCCTTTGCCCCTCAGGGCGTTGTTGTTTGATCCTTCAATCGTTCAGCAATCGAACTTGCAGACTGCATCCCAGCCTGCTGCATCCGAAGTGCTTCCAGAAGCTCCTTCTCCAGCGGACTCAAGAGATCCTCAATAGCCTCCAGCCTCTCGATCTTGCCCCCAAGTTGAGGCAAGGTCTGGCCCATGCGAAGTCCCACAGACAGAGCTGCATTCACAGCCTTCCGCACCTTCTTGGCCTTCACCCTGGCTGCCCGTGTGTCCTTGTCTTCAAGCTGCTCCGGCTTCTCGTGGATGCGAACCGAGAAGTCAGGCATCGTCTTCCGCAGCCCCCACGAGAAGATGGTGGCGAGAGCCTTTTGAATCTCCTCGACCACGGAGTCCGGGAGGGTCGGGTTGTCAGCCGCCAGCGCCAGCAGTTCAACGGGGCTCAGGTTCAGCCGGTGGGGCTTCTTGATCTTGAGCAGGTGAGCCTGTCGCTCCACATCGAGGATGACCCGGCACTTGACGTTGGCATGCGGCTTCCGCCTGTCACCCTGCCAGTAGGCAACCTCCAGCACACGAGGCCGGGTCGTTTCGCTGGCTCTTGCCGTATGTGAACCGGGAGCCCCGCGCAACTTGGTCCTCTCCCTCTTGAAGTGTTCCCGGAGTGTCTCGTAGATCGCCCGGATGTCCTCGGTGTCGTAGGCCGTGAAGTTGCGGATCTCCAGCATCATGCGACCTCTTCCTCGAAGCAGTCCAGTCCCATCTACTCGTCCTCGTCGTCTTGCCGGCGGTACTGCTCATGCCATTCGGACAGGCGCCAGATCTCTTCGTCGCCCTCGCAGATGCCGCCGCCGACCTGCTCGCCTCCGGCCCAGGTGACGAAGGCTCCCCAGGCCGGCTGCTCCTCGATGCCGTACCAGGTGAAGGTGAGGGTCGGGAAGCGCTTGGTGAGCGCCTCGAAGATGGGCATGGGCGGGCTCCAGGCCGTCTGGAAGTCGTACTCGACCTGACGCTCCGAAGAGGCACCGTGAGCGCTTGCCAGCGCCTCGATCGGGCTGCCCTGACCGGGAGGGGCCGACAGCTTGTAGGCGTTCCACTTGGTGCCCCAGTTGGCGACGTTCCAGGAGTACCAGTCGGAGTGGCCGTACTTCTCCTTGAGGGCAGCCGCCCAGGGGCCCCGGTTGGGCGAGGAGGTGTTCTTGACCTCCGGCGGGCAGGGGATGAGCTTGTCGAAGTCGAAGCAGGTCTCACCCTGCATCAGAACGACGAGAGCCCCCACGTCTTCGCGGGGGCCCTTGATGATAAGGCGGTGGGTACAGTGATTGGGCATGGTCATTCTCCGGTAAGTGCGAGCTTCTCCAGGAGAGACAGCTCGGGGAAGTTGGGGGTCTCGATTCGCTGGCTGGTGTGCTTGATGAGAGCGCTCCAGAAGACCCCGTGGTTCGAGGCGTGCATCTGGTCACACTCCGTTCGGCCGAGTCGGATGTGCAGCCCGTCGGGCTCGTCCGACGAGGAGTTGCGGTCGTAGGGGAAGGGCAGCTCTGCCCACTCGAAGTGCTCCAGGTCTTCCAGCCACTCCTCCCACTCCACGGGGACGGCGTCGAGGTAGTCGAGAGAAGCGTCCCAGCACGAGAGGGTGTAGAAGGCAGGGATCTCAGCGTGGGCTGCGGCAGCGTGCTTCACTAGCTCAGCGATTCGCAACAGCAGGTCGTCGGACACTTCCGCGATGGCGTAGTCACAGCCGACCTGGTACTCGTCAGCATCGGCGCGGCAGATGAGGATCACGGTGCTTCTCCTGTCAATGCGAGCTTCTCGACATCGGTCCGCTTGGGCGCCGGGGAGAAGGAAGAGATAAGCGCGGCCCCCGTGATCGTTGGGTCTCGCCCGAAGACCTTCTCCATCGCCCAGGCCGGGACCTGAGAGTCGGGGACGCTTGTAGGAGGCTCGACGTTGATGGTCTCCCAGGTGTGGGAGGGGGAGTCACGGATGACCAGCACCATCACCTTGCGGACCTGGGAGCAGAGGTGGTCAGCAGACTTCTTGGCTTGCTCTATGCAGTCGTCTGAGCCGTAGTACCCCCAGCAGGAGTCCAACTCCTCGCCGTCCTTGTCCTCGACGATGTAGCCCCAGACGTCCCCGTTGGCCCACTGCTCCCAGGTCTCGATGAGGCCGTCTCGCAGCTTCACCGGGTCCCGCTCGGGGTGGGCCAGCGACTCCAAGTCGCCCAGCTTCTTGACGTAGAGCCACCCGTCCGGGTCTCGGCGGTCCAAGTCGTCCACGTCCATCGGCGAGATGCAGAAGGAGCCTGGACCGTGGGCGTTCCCTGCCCGGAAGGGCCAGACCTGGTACTCGTCGGAGCGCTCCTCCTGCCACAGCTTGTAGAGGTCGTAGGCTTCGGACTCGCTGCCGGACGAGGGAGGCTTCGGGATCTCCGAGCCGTACTCACCCCACTTGCCCTCGCCCCAGGCCAAGAACTGCTCCGGGTCCGGGGCCTCTCCTCGACCGAAGCTGTGGCGGCGGCTCAGGTTCGTGAGGAAGCACTCGTCATCGCCCCAGTCTGGCTCTTCCGAGGACTCGTCGTTGACGATCCGGATTGTGAAGCCCTTGTACTCGATGCTGTCCAGTTCGTAGCTCATGTGTGAATGCTCCATCTGGGTCCCTGGTCCTGAGACAGGAAGACTGCGTAGGTCGGAGTCCCCATGCCTTGGGCCAATGGTCTACTCCTCCCCGCAGGCAGCGAGGGCAGTCAGGGGCTCGAAGAGCCGATGGGCGAGGCGCTTCACCTCGTTCTTGACGTAGGCCAAGTCTCGGTAGGCGTCCGAGGTGCTCTGACCGCTTATCCCCAGATGCCGGAGGGTGGCGGAGTGCGCCGGGGTGAGGTCTCCGCTGTGGGAGCAGTCGAAGCCGAAGACCCAGAGGCTTTCGCCCTCCAGCCCCTCTCCCGAGGCGGCATAGGTCAGGCCCCCGTGGACGTCCGGCCAGGGGGTGAGGTCGTCGTAGTTGACGCCCCAATCAGGGTGGCGCTTGCCCACTCCGACGTAGCCGCAGAAGGCTCCGCCAGAGTTGCGGCAGATGCAGCAATAGAGACCCGTCTCGGGGTCGGTCCAGGCGTAGGTGTCGGCCTCGTCCTGCCAGGGGCCCTCACCCCATCCGGCCTTGTCGATCTTCGGGTCATGCTCGACTAGCATCGTCACTCTCCTTCTCGGTGATCGCTGTCTTGAAGACGAGACGGCACGTCTGCCTGGGGGGCCGGTTGTTGAGTCGCAGGAACATCACGGTCTCCTGCGGGATGACCATGCCGCGAGCAGCCAGCGCGCAGGCCACTCTGAGGCACATATCGTTGGAGGTGATGATGTAACGGGCGGTGGGGGTCATCGGTTCACCGGGTGGTCGGGGTTGAGGCGGTACAGGAGGGCGAGCCCAGGGCGCCGCCCGGTGGGGGTGACGATGCCCTGGGGGCGCCGCTTCTCGCCGGTCTTCACGACCTCGCCCGTGTTCACGAGTTTGGCGACGGCAACGCGCACGCTCACACCCTCGGGCGAGACGCCCCGGATGCTGGAGACGAGCGGGTGAAGCTCGTGGACCGTCTGGGCGCCGTGCTCGCGGAGCGCCTGCTTCACAGCCTCGTGGATGGGGATGGTCATGGCGCGGGGGACCGCCGACCGCTCGGCGGCAGTCACGGTCAGGCTCGTCAGGCCCACTTCGGTCATGGCGGTCTGGAGCGCCGCGACGGCTTCGTTCAGCGTGCTCATGACGCCACCCCTCGGGTGAGGGGGCCGACGAAACTGGCGGGCACGTCGAGCAGGGCGTAGCCCAGCCAGAAGACGGTGAGGACGAGGGCGCCCATGAGGTCGTCGAAGTCCATCAGAAGCCCCTGGTGACGTAGGTGATCAGGTCAGCCAGGAGCGCAGCGCGACCCTGGGCGTTGGTGTTCCAGTAGGCTGCCCTCACGGGCTCCAAGGCTTCCGGCAGGGCCTCCCGGAGGAGCACCTGGATCTCGCTCCAGTCGATGACGTGCTCCATCAGTTGTCGAACCAGAAGACGAACCGCACCCCGTCCGAGCCGAGCCCGTAGGTCTTGGCGACCTTCTTCATCTCGTCGCGAAGCTGCCAGATGCGCTTCTCCTTGAAGGAGCAGTCGCGGCAGAACTGGATCATCTCCGACAGGGAGTACCAGTGGGAGGAGTGCCAGTCAGGGTCCCAGTAGTAGGTCTTGCCGTTGCGCTTTCGAGAGGCAAGCGGCCTCCGGTAAAGGTGTTCACCCTCCACGAAGAAGCCCTCGTGGAAGAGCTGTTCCGAGATGTCCTCGGGCACTCCCCTGCGTTCGATTGGCGGCCCCAGCTCCTCGCGCCGGACCCCGGCCAGCTCCCCGAAGGCCTCGTAGTTGCGGCCGAAGGACCAGCTCTCTGCCTTCTCGGGGATGATGTCGACCAGCTCTCGGCCCGTGTCTGCGAGGGCCTTGACGGGGCTCTTGCTGTCTTTAAGCCAGCGTCCCCAGTCATCCCAGTCGATCCTGCGGTCGTAGTTGTAGTCCCCGTTGGGGAGATACCTCGGTCCCGAGTTCCCCGAAGGAACCGGGTTCACCGGAACCCAGCCCTTCGTCGGGTGAAGTCGCTCCACGTAGGAGTGAATGTCACAGCCCATCTGTCTCAGATCCTCATGCACAGGTGGATGTCGAGAACGCCTTCGCCCTGTACAGCGGCGAGTCGTTCGAGGTCGGAGGCAACCACGTTGGCGCCCTCCAGGTAGATGTGGTGCCAGTCGCCCGTGCAGCGGATCTGGCGCTCAGCCTCGACCGCGAGGTCTTCCCAGGACGGGTCCGTCAGGGGCTCCCCGACGTACTCCTCGTGGCTCTCCCGAACCCAGACGCCAGAGCCCTTGGAGATCACGCGGTAGTGGCCCTTCAGCACGGGGCCTCGCTCCCAGGTGACGAGCCATGCCCTGGCCTCATTCAAAGGCCTGGTTGGCGGTGATCCCTCGCAGCACTCACACGTTCCATCAGGTCCGAAGCTGGTGCGGACGAGGGGGCTCGAAGGGTTGTGCATCTCGCCCCCCATCACTCGGACGATGTGCTCCTCGAAGTGAGCGTCCTTGGCGTCAGCGCAGACGGCCTCCCCAGCCACGTAGCAGCGGCGGCGGTGGTCCTGCATGTCTACAGACATCACTCCTCCCCTTCGTTCTCGACACAGTGGATGCAGACGGACTTGCCGTCGCTCAAGAAGCTCGCGCCGTCGTCGTAGGTGTCTCCGAACAGGTCGTCTCGGGTGAAGATGAAGGTCTGGCGGCACTCCCCGCACAGCTCGACGCAGCCCGGGCAGTAGTCCTCTTCGACGACCGTGGCGTAGCTCTCGTCGGAGGGCTCCTCGTGGGAGCTGAGCTGCCCGTAGTGGAAGCCGTAGCCCCCGCTGTAGTGAACAGACTGGCCCCCATGCCAGGCGAGGTCTCCGCCGCCAACACCATCGACCCTCCCGTCCGGGTAGTCGGTGTCGGGGTCTCGAATCACGGAAACATCACACCCCGCACAGCGCCACAGCTCCTTCGGCTTCGGCTGGACCCACTCAGGACGGTTGCCGCTCAGGGCGTTCTCCAGCAGCTCCCCCGCACAGTCCTCGTCGGGATTGAGGAGGATGCGGTCCTGGAGGAAGGAGAGCTGCCGGTCAGCAACACTCTCCTGGCCTGCCAGAAGCTCCATCGGACCAGGCTCAGGCTCCGCTCTGCCTTGACAGCAGGGGCAGCCAGCGCCCTTGAGGAACAGGCTGGCCTCCCAGCGCTTCATGTCCCCGTGGCGGACACCCCAGGCATCCCAGGGCTCTCCGCACACCACACACGTCAGATCAGCCATCGTTCTTCTCCCACGTTCCTCGGTAGGCCGCGTTCCAGCGGAACTGCTGGTCCGGCTCGTCCCGACGCTCCAGCATCCCCTGGTCGACCATGCCCATGAGCATGTTCGCCAGGAGGGTGCCGACCCCGTGTTTCGACCACATGACGTGCTTGGCCGGCGTCGTGAAGGGGTGCTCTTCCAGAGTCCAGAAGCCCAGCACCAGGCCAAGGTCGTACATGGCCGCGTTCCAGTCCGTCCAGTCCCGAAGGCGGACCTTAAGGGTGAACTTCGGCATCACTCGCCTCCGTTGAAGAGCTTCCAGTCGTGCTTGAGGACCTCACTCCCACTCTCCGTTGTCGTCGCCGTCGAGCCGGAGCACGTGCCCCCACTTGCCCTTGGTCGGGTCACAGCCGCCCTGAGTCAGGACCCAGACCACGCCCTTGAGGCTCTCCGGCATCGTCGCAGGGACGTTGATATACCCGTCGGTGAAGGCGATAACGACGCTGTCGTTCCGCTCCTCGTCCAGGCGGTCGAAGGCCGGGATGAAGTTGGAGCCGCCGCCTCCGGCGAGACTCCCCGCGATCTCCTCGGCCTCCTTCACGTCCTCCAGGTCGGCGTGGATGGCGGCGTCGATGATGATGACCCGGAGCCGCAGGTCCAGGTCCTCGCACATGCTGCCCACCTCCGGGAAGATCTTGGTCTCCGTCCCGGCCTGCGAGCCGCTGGTGTCCCAGAGGATCGTCACGTCGGGGAAGGAAGTCCGCTTCCGGCCGATGAGGATCTCGCCCACGGCCTCGCTGCGTCGGCTGGGCCGCATGTAGGTCAGGTCCGGCTTCCCAGCGTGCTCACCGAGCCAGTGCGAGAGGATCTTGGCCCAGTGGTGCTTCGGGTTGAGCATCTCGTCGATGAGGGTGCGGAGCCCTCCCGGAAGCTTGCCCTGCCCCTTCTGCTGCTCGTGAACCTGAGCCGCTGCCGTCACGGCGATCTTCCAGTCGCGATTCAGTCGCTCCTGAGCTGCGGTGTCCCCCTGGGAGGCCGACTTGCCGTCGGGGGTCTCCGAGAGGTCCGGTCGGCAGTCTTCCCCGACTCCGGGGATGGGCGGTCCCGTCCCGTCCTTGCCCGGCTGGCGGCATCGAGCGCCTCCCTTCTCCGGCAACGTCTGCCAGATCTCCTCCGCGCTCATGCCCAGGTAGTCGGGGTCGTGAAGGCCCTGTGGCGGCAGCTTGATGTTGCCGCTGAGACGCCCGGACACGAACTCCAGGATGAGGAGGTTGATGGCGTGGTCGTGACACCAGTTCCAGGGGCGAATCTGCTTGTTGCCCATGCGCGCGAAGAAGAACAGGGCAGGGTGCAGCACCTCGTGGGCTATGAGGCCCCGCATCTCGGGGTCGGAGAGCCCGGCGCAGTACTCCTCGTTCAGCACCAACGTCCCGTCCGGGGCCACCCCCGCCGTGAGCACTCCGTCGTGAGGGGTGGCGATCCTTGGACGCAGCCGCAGGGCCATGAAGCCCAAGAAGGGTACCTTCGCCGTGAGGTAGGTCCTCGCAGCACTCACACGTTCCATCAGGTCACTCATCGCTGTCTCCCTCCTCGGGGGTGCGGTTGTCGTAGGTCTGCTCGTTCCAGTCCTCGCCCAGGATGAAGGCGGGGTCCGAACCCTGAGCGGTCAGGTAGGTCGCCATCTCCGTCTCGGAGACGCGGACGCAGTTGGAAGTCCACTTGGCGCTGAAGTCGCCGTGGATGGTCTCTCGGACGATGTCCGGCAGGTCCATGTCCGAGGGGATGACCCCCTCGTGCAGGACCTCCAGGAGAATGACCGTCCGGTACAAGTCCCGGTCAGCCATGTCTACGCCTCCAGCGTCTTCGCGAGGTACTGGATCAGCTCCCGGATGGCCGGGTCCTGGCTACCCCGCCGGGCCGCGACGAGGAGGTGCTCCATGTCCCCCTTGCAAGCGGTGAAGGTGCTGATGCTGACGCTCACGTACTCCCGCTTCCGGCCGGTGATGTATGCCAGGGCCTGAAGGTACCTCGTCAGGACGTCCTGCCGCGCCTTGCCCTTGGCCTTGCCCTTGGCCTTGCGAGCCGCGACCTCCCCGAGGCCGGTGGCCAAGGCGATGTAGCGGTCCGGGCTGCTCAGGATGCCCAGGTCCGGGATGGCCTGCTGGGGGTTCTCCAGCACCTTCTGGGGGTCGACCAGCTCACGCCGGAGCATCCGGAAGGCGGCGTACTCGGACGCCACGCCGTCCCCGACGAGGCCAGCGGCGACCTCGGGCAGGTCCTCCTCGCGGACACCGGAGGACACCTTGCCGAGCAGAGCCCAGCTCCGGGGGGTCGCGAAGGCCCCGTTGTTGTCCGCGTCCTTCGGCAGCCGGGAGAAGTGCCCCCGCTTGAAGTGGAGGAAGGCCGGGATGTCGCTCCCGAAGCCCTGGGCGTGGTACCACTCCTCCCAACCCTTGAAGTCCGGCTGGAAGGCCATGATGCAGACCGAGTTGCGGAAGTGGGCGGGGAGCGTGGAGGCCGCGCTCTTGTCCTCGCGCCGGTTGCCGGTCACGATGACCAGGATGTCCGGGCTCAGCTTCATGTCGTGGATGCGGCGCTCCAGGCTGACCTGGCGGCAGGCCACCTGCACCTGGCTCTGCGCGGCCGGGAGGTCGTCCAGCACCAGCACGCCGTAGGCCCCCTCCTCGCACAGCGGGGCCATCCAGCTCTGGGGGATGTACCGCGTCACGGGACCGTCCGTCTTCGGCAGGCCCATGAGGTCCTCCGGCAGCATGGACGAGAGGTCCAGGGCACCACCGGGGGCCATGACAGCCGGCGGGGCGTTCGGGTTGCGGCCCTGCACGTGGGCCGTCATCCGGGCGGCGATCTGCCGACCGGCGGCGGTCTTGCCGACACCAGGAGGGCCAAGGACACAGAGCGTCACGGGCTCCCGCTCGTGCTTCCGGGCGTCCTTCCACATGCTGAAGCACGTGTCAACCAGGGTCTTGAAGTTCATGCTGTCTCTACTCCTTGCTTGGCCCCATCGGGGCACTCTGGTGTGGTGGACCGGGTGGTCCGGGCGGCTCCCCTCGAAGCCGGGAATGTGACAGGTGGCACTCTCTAACCGAGAGCGACCTGCCGGGAAATGAAGTCCTGACGAGCGGTCTTCTCGTCCATGTCGTAGTTGCCCTCGTAGATGTGAGCGCAGGGCTCCTCGCCAAGCTTCTGCCGGATGCAGCCCCGGTGGGTGCCCCAGCTCTCGACACCGTGCCGGCCCCGCTTGACGTCTCGCTTCCACAGGACCACGAAGTCGAAGCGGACGTCGTAGCCCTCTCCGTCCCAGGTGCTGCGGGCGGTGTGGTGGTACTCCAGCGCCTCGGCGCCGATGGCATCCTTCGTGGAGCCCTCGATGAGAGTGGGGGCCTGGAGCGGGCCCAGGTAGACGATGTTGCTCATGTGTGCTCTCCTGTTCAAGCGATCCAGCCAACGTCCCGACCCCCGAAGGAGCCGGGACGAAGGCTCGATGGCCTACACGTTCGGTTCGCCGTCGGACTTCAGCCTGTCACCTCCGAGGACGGCGAGATGGTGTCCGCCACGAGCCTCTCGACTCGCTCCCAGGGGTAGACCACCCCCGTCTCGTCGTTCACGACAACGAGCCGCCCGGCGTAGCCGAGGTCCCCCACCGTTCGACGGATCTTCCAGGGGCCCAGCTGGATCTTCCCGGCCACCTCGATGCTCTTGAACACCAGCTTCTCGTCAATGCGGATCCTCATGCCTGCTCCTTCGCCTTGCCGAGCAGGTCGGCCCCCGCGTTCCCCTCCGTCCCATCTCGTTGTAGGCCGTCTCGGTGCATGCCGCAGGACGTGTAGCACTGGGGGTCGCCGTGGGCACCGCAGGCCTCGCACTCGGGGCAGGTGCAGGCGCTGTCCGGGTCGGGGTGGTCGGGCCACCCCCCGCAGACCGCGCACTCGGGGTCATCGTCGTAGGGGGTGCCGCTGCACCCTGCCGGGTAGGACCATCCGAAGTTGCTCATCATCCTTGCTCTCCTATGCGACCGGCCTCGACCTCGGCCTCACGCTCCGCCTTCGTGTCTGCGACCAGCTTGGCCTCCTGCCCGACCTCCACGAAGCCGCAGGAGTCGACCCTGTGGGCCTTCCCGTCCGCCGTCACGAACACGTCCCCGACCGAGCTGCTGCGAGCCCGGTCCGTCATCGCCTTGACCTGCGGGTTCTCCTGCCACGCCCGGTCGATGTGGTTGGTCTTCTCGTAGGCCGTGTCCAGGCTCGGCGAGAGGACCAGAGCGACGAGCCGGAAGTCCGTCGGCCAGGGTGGCGGGGGCTGGATGTCCCACATGTAGCTTCCGGCGAAGTTGGGGTGCAGGGCGTGGTACACAGCGACCGTCCCCTCTGGCGGTGTCACGACCTTGACTTCCGGCAGCGTCAGGCGCTGGCTCCAGGCGAGGATCTGCATGTCGGAGAGGCCCTCCGTCCGGTCACCGTCCTCCGGGTCGTCCCCCGTCTCGGCCGTGCAGATGAACATCGGCCCCACCACATCCCACTCCGAACCGTCTTCACCCTTGACCGTTCGGTTGAACGGCAGGTGACGAAGCCGACCCTCCTCGTTGATCCAGAGGTCGATGTCCCGCGAGAGCGAGATGCACTGGATGAGCCCGCCCACGATGCCCTGCATCGTCTCCAGGTTCAGCTCCTCGACCTCACGGACTTCCGGTTGCTTCCCCGGCTCACACACGATGATCCGCTTCGTACTCATCCCTCATCCTCCTGCCCGTCGAACGGGCTGCTCTCGCTGTAGACCGAAGCCAGAAGCTCCATGTCCGAGACCCTCAGTCGGTGCCTGGCCTCATCGCCCAGCCCGTGCTGAATCATTCGCATCTATCGCTCTCGACGCACGCCACTGCGGACGGAATAGCAGGCGAGGTCAATCATGAGCGGACCCACCCGTCATCGGCGCGAACCCACCCGAACTCCTCGGCTCCCTCGGGCCAGTCGCCGAAGGCGTGGTCAAGCCACCCCTCCAGGTCCTCCCGCTCCTCGGGGTACTCGACCGACTCCAGGCCCTGCTCCCCGGTCTCCCTGCACTGCGCCCAGGTGTCGGTGAGGCGGCGCTGTCCGCAGACCACGCACACCTCCGAGCAGACGACGCCACCACCGTGACCGCTGACGCCGGGGTTCTCCTCGATGCCGCCCACCAGCGAGTGGGGGGCCCGGTAGTCGTGCTCGGACTTGTCGCAGTCGGGCTCATCCGGGTCGACGGTGACCCTGTGCCTCGTCGGGTGCTCGTCCGGCCGTGACACGTCGGTGACGTAGACCTGGACCCAGGTGGTCTTTGTGGTCGCGCCCCAGTCGCCGCCATCGACGTACTCCTGCGCGGCCTCGGCGGCGGACGAGGCGATGACCTCGATCTCGGCGTTGCCGTCGTCTGCGATGTAGGTGCGATTGATCACGGTCACCCCTCCTCCCGCTTCAGCCTGGTCTTCCTAGCCAGATAGTTCCGAAGCTCTCGTGTCTTGTAGTTGTTGCTCTCAGGCCACCAGCCACGGCGTTCCCTCTCGACCTCAGCCGTAGAGAGACTGAAGTTGAAGGTCGGCCAGGGCTTCCCTTCCCGGAGACTCTCCCCCTCGAAGTAGAAGGTCCGTCCTTCGATCACGATGTCCGGTCCCAGCTTGTCCGAGTAGGAGCGGCGACCGTTTCGGATCTGGTAAAGGTCGTTGCCCTCCTCATGGAGGTGACTCCGGATGATCGTCGCCATCTTCTCCAGCAGGAAGCCCCGGCGGTACCAGAGCTGCCGCTGCCGGGCCGTGTACGCCACGAAGTCCGTGATGAAGGCCTGATCGAAGCCGAGCTTCTTCCGCCACTCCCCTTCCCACTTCGTCCAGGCTTGCCTCAGGCCCTCCTTGTGTGCTCGCTCAGCAGGAAGCCAAGCGATCTTCTCCATGTCTCCGCTGGGCTCCGGGGGCGCTGTCTTCAGGCGGAAGTCGTCCGGGTTGTAGCGCTTCAGGGTCGCCTCAGAGTGAGGCCCATCCGAACTGTCGTAACTCCACGACCGCGCCAGCTTCCCAGCTCCGGGGGGTCTCCACCCGAAGCGGTAGACCGTGAAGCAGTAGGGAGTGCCTTCCGGCCGGTCGAAGCCCGACACGAGGATGCAGCCTCGTGCGTCCGGCTCAGCGTCTCCGTAGATCCTCTCGTAGAGCGCTGCACCCTTCATCTCATGCCGAAGCAGGACCTTGCCCACCGCGTCGTAGAGGTCGAGGAGGGCCTTGAGGCTGCGGTCGATCACGTGTGGATGCTCCAGTGAGGGCCGCTGTCCCCGCTGATCTCGACAGCGAAGGTGTTGTGGCCCATGCCATGGAGAAGCAGGCCGCCGTTGAAGGCGAAGCCGTACTCAATGTACTCCTGCCGGGAGGAGAACTTGAGGCGATCCCGACTCCACTGGCAGTCCTCGTGGTCGCAGCCGTAGATGGCCAGGCTGTCGTCGTCGGTCTTGTGCTCCTCGTGGAGTGCCTCTGCCTTGACCCGCTCCTTCCGCACCCCGTGCGGCGTCCAGGACCGGAAGGTCTCCAGCTCCTTGCGGATTCCCAGGTCATTCCGTGCCTGTGCCAGTGCTGAGTCCCAGCGCCGCCGGGAGTCCTCGTCGGAGAGCGGGGTCCCATCCGACTCTCGGCCCTGGTAGGACGCTTCGTCGTGCTCCCGAGCCTTGGCCTGGACCTGCTCGATCGTGAAGGGGCGGTGCCAGAGGACGCTGAAGCCCCCGAAGGTGCTGTCGTCGCAGAGCAAGACCTTGTAGGCGGGCACCTTGATCACGGTCTGCTCTCGCGTCTCCGTGGCCTCCTCGACCACGATCTCCCGCTGACCCCCGTAGGTGCTGAGCCGCTGAAGCTGCCCGTCGAGGTCCAGGGACAGCTTGAGGGCGAGGTCCATGGGGCTGGTCTTCTTCGAGGCAGTCGCTGCCAGGGCATCCAGCGGCCCCATGTCGGCCATGACCGTGAGGCCCTTGAGGAAGCCAGCGATGTTCGTCAGGCGAGCACGACCCGACTCCTCGAACACCACCCCCTCGCCCCAAGGGTTGATGGAGTAGGACAGGTTCGTGCTACGACAGAGGTTGAGGAAGCGGCGCAGCGCCTCCTCCTGCTTGACTCGCTGGTCTTGGGGCATCTTGGTCGCGGTGTTCATCTACTGGTCTCCTCGACACACCGGCCCGAGGCCGATGCGGATTGATGTGGGGTCGGTGAGCTTGCGGTTGCACTTGCCGCAGCGGCCTTCGTGAAAGACGGTGACCTGCTCCGTCAGCCTCTTCTCGTCCTCTGCGACGACGCGACCGACCAGCCAGCGGAAGCCAGCCACAGGGGCGGCTTCAGAGCCCAGTCGGCTCGCCTTGGTGAGCCGGAAGGACAGCACCGCGTTCTGCTGCTGCACCTGCTCCAGGAGGCCGATGTAGGTGAAGTCACTGGTGTTGTCCGGCCCGCTGAGCAGGTTCACGAACCAGCGGAGCGGGGCATTCGCCGGACCGTCCTTCCGGTTCTCCGCTCGCTTCACCTTGTAGGTGTAGTGCTTCCCCGAGCGGGACTGAAGCGTCATGGTGGCGTTGCCCGCCAGCATGAAGTCCAGGATCTCGGGGATGGTGGTCAGCTCACTTCTCGGCATGTCAGTTCCCGTAGGTGGTGGCTTCGTGGAAGGTCAGGGCTCGGCAGTACGCCCTCGCCCCGTTGTGAGCCCGGAGCAGCAGGGTCTTGCCGTGCATGGGGCCCATGTTCTCGACATCGTCGGCGGTCCAGGGCTCAGCCTGGGGCATCGTGATGTACCGGGTCCAGGGCTCGACCTGCTTGCCCTCGTGGTGGAAGTGTTGCTCCTCCGCCCCACGCTCGGGCAGCTCCTCGCAGAGGACGTTCTGCTGTTCCCCCGCAACGTCCTGGAAGGGGGCCTCCGCGCCCTCGTCGTCCCACGGCTCGCACCAGCGCTCGCCGCAGCAGGGGCAGTCGTTGCCCCGGTAGCCGAAGTAGACCCCGACCTCCTCGGCGAGCGCGACGGCCTCCTCCTTGGAGAAAGCCTGAACCCAGACCTCGTGAGCCGGGGCGCGGAAGAAAGCTCGGCTGTTGTTCTGGTGAAACGGCCACCAGCGCAGGGCGGCCGGAAGCTGCTTGCTGTTCAGCGCCGGGGCAGCCTCGACCCCCAGGTAGGCGTCGATCCGGTCCATCACGTCACTCATCTCACTGTCCTCCGTAGGGGTTCTTGCGCCGGTAGTCAGGAACGACGCTCAGCATGAACGCCGTGAACCTCTCAGCAGCTCGGGTGACTGCCGTGTAGGTCAGTCGCCGCTTGAACTCGTGGTTGTCGTAGTCACGGAAGCCGGGGCACGAGATGAAGCCCACCTCATCCCACTGGCTTCCCTGGCTCTTGTGAACCGTGAGGCAGTAGCCCCACGTGCCCTGGAGCCCGTAGGCCCTCGCGTTGTCCCGCCAAAGCCGCAGGTCGTCCCAGCTCCAGTCCATGCGGCTGAGGAGCTGGTAGGCGCTCTCCGGCAGCTTGCCGTCGCGGTCAAGCTGGGGCTTGTTCTTGGCCCAGAGAGGCTTCCAGACATCTCGGTAGACCTGCCTCTCGCTCTTCTCGTCCACGGGGCTGTCGAAGGTCTCGGGCACGACCAGGAAGCGAGTCTCTTTGCCCCTCCCATCCACCTCGGTGACCCACTGGACCAGGGTGCCGAGGCACTCGGTCATCTCCGGGCACTCCTCAACGCGAGAGACCTCCACGATCTCTCCGTTCATGCGGCCGAGGGAGTGGTTGTTGAAGGTGCAGAGCAGCGTCTCACCGGAGACGACCTCGCCCTGGGGGTAGTCGCGCCCCAGCCGGGTGAGCCGGTTGGCCTGGACTCGGACCTCGTTCGTCCAGGTCAGCAGGATGCGGGTCGGCAGCTTCACGGCTCCCGCCGGGGCGAAGCCGGCCAGGGCATCGACGGCTCGGGACTCCTCCATCCAGGCGACAGCCTGCTCGATGGTCGCCGGGTTGATGCGCTTCACGTCATCGCCCCAGTTGGTGAAGGTGCGGGCGTTGCCCTGCCGGATGAGGGTCGCCAGCTCCAGCACCGCCGACTCCAGCGCCTGACGGTGGACGGTCTCCAGCTTCGCGGTGGGGTGGTCCAGGCGAGCGCCCCAGCGGCCATTCACCGGGGGGAGCTGCTCGTGGTCGCCGACCCAGAGGATCTTGCCCCCGACGGAGAACACCTGCTCCCGAAGCACGCCGGCCAGCTTCTCGTTGACCATGCTGGCCTCATCTACGATGACCAGGGTTCCCTGGCGCACGCCCTTGGGCGGAGCGGGCTCGCCAAAGACGAGGGACTCTCCCGAGGCGGCATAGGTCACCTCTTCGACCGTCTTGAAGACAGCGGAGTGGATGGTCTTCACGAGCCGACCCGTGGTCTCGGCCAGCCGGTTCGCCGCCTTGCCGGTCGGCCCGAGGAGCAGGACGTTGCCGCCCCACTCCTTCTCGACCACGGACATCAGGACGGACTTCCCGCAGCCGGCGGCTCCGACCAGAGTGGCCTCGGAGCCGGTGGCAAGGACGGTCAGGATGCGGTCGACTGCCGCGTCCTGGGAGGGGTCCAGGGTCAGGACCTCGCCTCCGGGTGTGGTGAAGGTGCGAGGCATCAGCTCTGCTCCTTCGCGGTCATGTACCAGTCCATGAAGTCCGGCACCGACATCGTGGGTCCGCCCCAGCAGAGGTCCATGCTGTCTCGGTCGCCCCAGGAAGGCTGGTCGAGGGTGATTCGGATGTCCTCGGGGGCGTACTCAGCGATGCCGCCGACAAAGCCATGCCGCTTGCCTGCCAGGGCTCGGCTGGCCTCCTCGACCGTGCCTCGGCTGTGGTACAGCCAGCGACCGTCGCGGTGGATGAAGGCAGCGACCTGCCGCATCCCCTCGTCATCGGCGTAGCGGAGCCCGAGCTGGCCCAGGTCTTCCTTGCTCTTGGGGAACGCAGCCATCACTCCTCCCCGTCGGGACGGAGAAGCTGGTTGAGGAACTTGAGCGCCCCGGTCCAGGACATGGGCTCCGCGCCGTCGCCATAGTCCTTGGTGGGCCAGTCCAGCCCGTACTGGGACCCGAGCACGTCGACGCAGAAGGCGGTGAACTCCCAGTCGCCGCGAGACGACATCAGGTGGGTGTGGCCCTCATCGACCAGGCTCTGCCACCAGGCGTCGTGCTCGAAGAGCCGGGCCCGGCTGCTCAGGACGACCGGAACCAGTCCGGCCTCGATGGCGGCCTCCAGCCGTCCCGTGGTCCAGAGGGGACGCTCGGAGCCGTCACGGTCGAGCGGGAGGTGGGCGATGGGCTCCTCGCTCTCGCGACGATCCTTGCCCGGCCAGCCTGTCGTCAGGTCCGAAGTGGTGAAGAAGATGTAGCGGGTCATCGTCGGGGATCCTCTGACTGCCAGGACTTGTCAGGCTCGTCAGCGATGGCCTCGGCCTCCCGCCGCATCCGGCAGGTGAGGCAGTCGCAGCCCTGCTCGAAGGTCAGGCCCGTCTTTGCTTCGTCGGTCCAGGGATCGGCCATGCCGCGAGCAGCCAGGGCCTCCCGGAGGAGCACCTGGATCTCGCTCAGGCCCGCCTTTGCTTCGTCAAGCTGCTTGCCCAGCCGAACAGCGATGGCACGGGCCGAATCCCGCTCCTCCTGGAGCTTGCGGAGCGTGTGCTGCTGCCCATTGGTGCCGACAGCCTCGGCGATCTGGCGGTAGTTCTCGCCCGCCGTCGTGACGGCCTTGATCTCCGCCCGCAGCTCCTCCAGCTCCGCCAGGCTCTCCTCACGGGCCGCCAGGATCTCCTGCTTGAATCCAGCCTCCTCGCGGTCGTTGAACCGAGCCAGCTCGGCCGCTAGGCTTTGGAGCCCCCGAGCCAGTCGGGGGAGGGTGCCCTCAACGAGGGTGGCTCCCCGGCGAGTGTGAATCCAGTCGTTCGTGCCCATGTCATCTCCTCACTCGGCGGGGCCGTCTCCAGCCACGCCAGCTTCAGGTTGTGGACCAGGCGACGGCACGAACGGAGCGTCCGGTCCTTGCGCTTGGCCCAGTGGGAGCGACTGCCGTCGCCCTCGATGACGCGAGGAGTCGGCTCCCAACGCCAGATGTCCAGGGTCTCGTCGTACTGCATCACACGGACCCCAAAGGTGAAAGTGGTGGAGGCGAGGGGACTCGAACCCCTCCGCGTTGCCCCGGTCAAGCGATGCAGTCTGTTCGGCGCACTCCTCATCCAGAAGTGATCCCCCTTTCCGTTCGGGTGCCGTTTCCCCTGCTGTTCCCAGCGCTGCAGCCTGCTTGTTCAAGCCGTCTTAGGCGCGGTCTGTCGCTCGTGTCCGGAGGTCGGCGTCCTACCCAACGTAGTCGCCCCCCGAAAGCTCTCAGCCCGTCCCTCCCCGACCGCAGCCGGGGAAGGAGGGCTCAGGGCTCTCACCAGGGCTTCGCCCTCAGATGGCACTGGACCTGGGCCAGGGCGCTGTTCAGATCCCCGAAGCGCATACGGACCCCTCGGGGCGAGCCGGCGATGCCGTCGTGCCCTCCGGCGTCCGGCCCCCAGAGGTCCTGGACGATCTCCCGGCAGCTCACCCCCTCGACCGGCTGGGCCAGGGAGATGGTGATGCTGCCCTGGGCCTGGTTGAAGGCGACGACAGCCTTCGCCACGCAACCCTTGGGAGTGACGTAGAGGTGATTCGTGAAGCCAGGGTGAACCCGACAGACCACCCCGCTGTCGCAGTCCACGAAGGAGTCGGCGTTGAGCCGCTCACCGGCCTCACGGAACTCCTGCCCCGCCGCCAGCAGGGCCTCGTCGCCCTGGAGGATGGCCCGCAGCGCCACCTCCGCGTCGAGGAAGAACGTGGTGACGTTGGTGACCGCCTCCAGTCCCCGTTGGAGGTTGCGGTTGGCGCTGCTCCAGGCCCAGAAGGCGTGGAGGTACGCCAGGTCCTCCTCGCTGGCCTCGCTCTCGCTGAGACGGTGCGGACCGTTCACGTCCACGAACTCGGCGAGGTCCCAGAAGGACGCCAGGCGGCCCCCGAAGAAGCCGGGCAGGCCCATCGCTCGGAGGACCCCGCCCAGGGTGTCCAAGTCGAAGTGCGAGACGCCGATGACGCCTCCCTCGGGGCAGAGGGGGATGTCGTGGTTGTTGCAGGGCGAGGGCTGGTCGCCCCCCTGGTGCCGCCCCCGGTAGGGTCCGTCCTTCTGGTGGTGGGCCGCCGTGAACAGCGACCCCTCCCAGACGTGGCTGCCGTACTCGGCCTCCACGGTGATGTCAGCGGTGGTGCCCTTGGCGAGGTCGGCGGTGGGGGCGAAGAGGATGCGAATGGTCACAGACTTTCCTGACTGCGGGACGTTGGTTGTCCCTGGGTTTGAGCGCCCCGACAGGATTGCTCCTGCCGGGCCTGGCACCCCTCCCGTGCGGACCCTCGTGGGGTCCAGGCCGGGAATCACCTCTGGCGTCAGCTGGGCCCCTTGGTCTCCGTCCCGGCCTTCCAGGCCCGGAAGGCCTCCAACTCCTCGGGGCTCACCTGAGCCTCGGGGGGCTTCGCCTTGGTGGCCGGCTTCGCCCCCTCGGCTTCCTTGAGCGCTGCCCAGTTGGCCTTGGCCTCACGGGCCTGCTTGGGGGTGAGGAAGGAGCTGAGCGTCGCCACGCTTCTCTCCATCCTCGCGATCTGGGCCTTCGTCTTGCAGGGGACCAAGACCCGACTGCCCTCTTCCAGCTGGCGCTGGATGCGCTTCAGGGCACCCGAGCCCTTGGAGAGGACGTACACCACCGAGCCGGGCGCGGTGGTCGACAGGCCCTTGCCGGGCTTCAGGGCCGGGGTGCGGCAGATGACGTTGGTGCCGACGTGGAGGGCCAAACGGTCCTGGACACCAGGCGGCATCTGGACGGGACGGAAGGTGATATCAAAGGGCTTGGGAGCCATGACGCGAGTCCTCACTCCAGGGAAGGGAACGCATCGCCTGGGAGTGAACAGGCGGTACGCGGTTGGTAGATCCGGGAGAACCTCTTGGAGCCCCTGCCGACAAGCAGCAGGGGCTCCACGGGAGCCACCCAGGGGGGTAGGGGGCCTGTGCCCCCCACCCAGGCTCAGCCCAGCTTCGCCAGGATGGCGGCGATGCCGCTCTCCAGACCGGCGACGCGGGTCTCCAGGGCGGAGATCGCCTCGGAGCCGTCGGCTTCCTTGCCGGGGGAAGCCGGCTTGGGCGGGGGACCGGCGAGGCAGAGGGCCAGGTTGGCCCCCTTGTCGGCTCCGGGGGTGACGCCCCAGGAAACCAGCTCGTCCTTCAAGCCCTGGGCCGTCCACATGTCGTACCGGGGCTGGGCCACCGGGGCCACCGGGGCAGCCTGGACCGCCGGGAGCTTGCCGTTGCAGACCAGACGACGCCGAGCCCGCTCGTCTCGCAAGGCTTCCAGCTCTTCCTGGGCCGCCCCGCGACCCTCCAGCCGGGCCTTCCGGGCCTTGGCCTCCGCCGGGGTGGCCGCCGTCCAGCCGTGGCCCATCGAGTCCGTGAGGGACTCCAGCGCCTCCTGGGGCAGCTCCAGGTCGGCCGTCAGGTTCCAGTCCGTCTCGACGTAGTTGCCCATCTTGCTCAGGACGGCCTCGATGTTGGTCTCCTCGCCGGCCATCTTCCAGGCCGGAGCCCCGGCCTGGTTGCCCCGGAGGTACAGGATGCGAGGGGTCTCCTCGCCGAGATCCGCGCAGACCACCTTGGCAGTCCGCCACTTGCGGGACCCTTCCTGCTTGAACAGGACGGCACAGAACGAGATCATCTCACGGCAGAGTTCCAGCATGGCTTCTTCCTTCTTCACGAGCTTGGAACCCACCAGCCTTCCCCAACACATTTCGGGGAGACCAATGGAAACCAACGGTCGGCAATCAAGCACTTTGAAGATTGAAAGACTCGACCTTGACCTTTGTTTTGTCAGCAGCCGTTTAGAAAAGACGAATAACTCCGGTCCCTTATAGCGCGTGACACGCGCGTCGGCGCAGACGCGCTACACACACGCGCTGCATGTACGCGCTTCTGTACGCGCTCGCTGTACGCGCTCGCTGTACGCGCTGTCTGTACGCGCTGGCTGGCTACTTCAAGCTGCGCGTCGCGGGGGGAACACAGAAGACCAACTCATCCATCAGGCGACTGCTTCTTGCGGCGGCTCATCGGTCTTCCCCTCGTTCTCGTCGCAGTTCTTCTTCCAGGGCCTTCACCCGCTGTTCAGCCCAGGCCTTCTCGGCCAGGATGCGCGTGAAGTGCTGCCAGAGCGTCCGGTTCCCCGCCTTGAGCAGCATGGCGATGCGCTGGGTGTAGGGGTTGTCCATGGGGGGCACAGGAAGGCGCTTCACTTCTCTCCTCCTACTTCAGCGACCTGAGCCAGCTGCTCCAAGGGCGTGAGGAGGTCGACCTGGTTCTTCCAGCAGCGGCAAGTGCTTCCCTCGGGTCCGTCCCAGTAGAGACGGCCTTCGTCGTCGTCTCCCGTGATCGTGACGACAGCGCTGCTCTTGTACTGGATCATCTCGATGGTGGGGTGGCCCGTGAAGTAGACCTTGACCTTGGTCCGAAGCCGGACCTGCTCTCCGGAGTTGACCCTCACGTTGGTGTACATCCTCTACTCCTCAGTGCCAAATGTCATACTACAGATCGCCCGGACGTGCAAGCTCTGCCAGACGCTCCAGTCCCACTCTGGGTCCGCGCCGAGGACGCTGATCTCGTAGCTCATGGCATCTCCTTCCGCTTGAAGCTGTGGCGGCCGTAGCAGCCGTTGTCACACATCTGGCAGGTGTCCTCAGGATAGCCGTTCTCCGCAGCGCAGTTGCTGATCGTCCCGTCCGTGAGGCCATGAGCTTCGGCATGGACCTCCTCGGGGTAGCCGCAGACGGAGCAGGCAGCCGAGTCCGGCGCGGGGCTCTCTGCAGCACCGGGGAGGGCCCCAGGCTCCCGGTCACGCGCCGATGCCGGGGTCTTGTCTTCTGTGTGACCGGAAGCCCCGCCCGCGTGTCCCGCATCCTGCCCTCCCTCGATGAGGTCGATGAGTTCCTGGGTCGACTTGCTCGGTTCCTGCGGCTCCGGCTCGGTCTCGGTGTGCCGTCCAGTGTGCCAGTTCTCGAAGGCCTCCGGGGAGAGGGCAGGTCCGGCCGGAGGCTGCTCTGCCTCCCGCCTGACCAGGGTGCCCAGCTCTTCTGCCGTCACAGCAGCCCCCGTGAGGCGAGGAGGGGCCGTCTCTGCCCGGCGCCTCTCCTGCTGGAGGGCCTTGACCTGTCGGATCAATCGCTTCGTGGGGTACCGGACCTTCGACCCTCGCGACTCGGAGAAGAGGGGAAGGTCTTTGCAGTCCTCCCCGCCCCTCAGCCCGTACCAGGGGTCCATCAGCAGCGCTGAGACGTCGACCCGGAGGGAGGGCCGGTAGGGGTCGGCCACGGCGAAGTCTCCCGGCTGGGTGGGTGAGGCAAGGACGTGACCCCAGGTGAGGGCTCGGATGCTCGCTGGAGAGAGCTTGCTCTTGCGGAGGAAGGCAGCCAGGGCCACTCCTTCTTCTGGGAGCGGGCCTGCGTCGGACAAGACCTTCTTCTTGGTGGGCATCGGGAGTCTGATGCCCTGCTCGAAGGCGTACTCCACGAAAGCCTTCCAGCCCGTGCAGTAGTTGGCGTAGCTGCTTCGCCCTCTCCGGGGCTCGAAGACGAGGTCGAGAGCGGCCTGATCTACTTGGTCGCCCAGGGCGGTGAGAACTGCGGAGACCACCGCAGAGTAGGAGCGGGAGGTGGCAGGCTGGACCAGACGGTCTTCCTCCAGCCAGTCCCGAAAAGCAGAGAGGTCGTGGTCAGGCTTGCGCGGCATGGATCAGCTCCTGAGAGTCCATCATGTTAATGTGAGGTATGTGAGAACCGTAGAAATACATGGCTGACCCCCCCTTCACTTTTGCTCTACTACTCTTACTACAGGTATGTGAAGTAGGAGGGTAATCGAGGGGGGTAGACAAACGTAGTTAGCAACCCTTAACATCACAACCTTTACCATTGTGAGGGGATCTCAACGTCCTGTTCTCGTGCCCATCGCTGGAACATGGCCCAGGCTTTCAGGTACCGACCCCGTGCTCCCCGAGGCCCCAGATCGACCAGTCTCTCGATGGCACGATGGGCCGCATCCTTGTCGTCCAGCCTTTCAGGCAGAGGCAGCCCCTCCAGGATCTGGGCTACCCGGTCGGCTGCGCCACGGGCTGCTCTTGCCTGAAGGTACTCTTTGGCCTTCAGCCAATCCTCGAAGACGGTCATGTCGATCGCGGTGGGGGGTCTCACAGGGCTTATGTTAATCTTCACATGCCTGCTGTCAACTTTTTCGTTCTCCGTGTGTCACTTGACGAACCTTGTCCCATGCCTCAGCACCGGATAGGATGGGCTCTATGAGCACCTCTTCCGTCTGGGTAACAAATCGAAAGTACGCCCTTGGCTTCCGCGAGGAGGGAGGTCTTACGCTCATCAAGCACCGGGGCACCTTCGTCCTGCTGACCGATCGAGTCCTTCCTGTCGAAGCCGATTCTCTGGCCGAGGCCATCGCCAAGTCCGACATGCACCTCCCGCCGCCAGGCTGGAGCTTCGTGGTCGGGATGTGGGTGGCCCCGGGCTGGAAGATCCAGGCCGGAGAGGGCGGCTGGGTCATCTACGCCGAGGACGGCAAGAAGAAGTCCAAGCAGGTCTTCGGCCGTGCTGACCTGGCCCGGAAGTGGTGCGAGGTGCGGAACGATCGGGTGGGGCTCAACCTTCGGGGTCCGAAGCCGAAGAGCACCTTGCCGGAGGTCGAGGCTGAGGTTGGGGTCGAAGCTCCGAAGCCGGAAGAGCCTCCTGTCGTGACGACCTACCCGTGAGTCGACGAAGAGCAGGCCAACGAGGACAGCACATGAACCGCAACGAGAGACGAGCTTTCGGAGTGCAGCTGCGCTCCACCGCGAAGAAGATGGCTGCCTCCGGGCTCGAAGACCTGGCAGCGAGAGGGATGCCTGTTGCGATGTCCTTCACGAACGATGTTGGCGGCTTCGAGCAGCACCTCTCCGTGCTGGTCTGCGTCGACCCGGAGATGAGCGGCGTGCTCGCAGAGTTCATGGAAGAGCTGCTCTCTCCTGCCGAGGAGGACATCGAGGACGAAGACAGCATCGGGGACGAGCCCGACGGGGAGGAGTGATGGCCTGGACTGAAGGAGAGCGCGAGGACGTGGTGACGCTCACCACCCTCAAGATCGCTCTCGCGGAGGCGCTGGACTGGCCCTTCTTCGAGAACCTGACCTGGTTCCAGGCCTGGCCGGGGGGTTGGACTCTTCACGGCCGCCCGGCGATCACGCTGGGGCAGGGAGACCAGAAGTCCATCAACTTCGAGCTGGGGGAGGAGGCCCGACTTCCGAGCTACGCCCTGGGCCTGGCGCTCCAGAAGGTGAAGGACAACCCCGACCGACTCAAGCAGCAGGTTCGCTGGTACTGCCCGTCACACGAGTGGGAGGCGATCGTCCCTCGGGGCGAGATGCACTCGGGCTGTCCTCAGTGCGGGGGCTACTACTGCGAGCCCTACGAGGAGCCCAAGGCATGAAGTCGCTGGACTGGGTGTGGGGACAGTGCATCGCCTATGCCTGTAGCACGAGGCAGCCTCACCCTGGGATCTGGGCAGGCGGTCCCTACGTGGACGGGCAGGCCCGTGTTGCAGCCCACGACATTCTGCGCGGATGATCGACAGCTGACACACTCGTGCTATACTGGGGATGGAGAGGCGTGTGTCTGACCCACCTGAGGTAACCCCGCAGATCCTGGAGCTGTGCGGCTACATTCAGGTCCATCAGGTTCTTGTCGGAGAGGGCCAGTCGGTGAGCTTCAACCTCACCAACGGGTGGAGTCGGGTGACCCTCACGGAGAAGGACCTCGGCGGGTCGGGAAGCGCCCTGGGTTCGGCCAAGCAGGTCACCATCTGGGCCGCCCCCGGGACGAAGACAGAGCGCATGTGGCACTACGACCTGACGATCCAGGTCAACGACGGTGAGATGCTCGTGGTTGCGATGAGCAACGATCCGACCCTCACCGGCACCGGCTCTCTGGTGGCGCTCGATCCGCCGACACCGATGGAGATGCTGGCGGCGCAGGCCCGGGTGATGGGTTCAGGTGATGGTGTTGAGGACCTAACTCGGGAGTAGGGGAGGAAGAAGAGTGATGCAATGCTCGGTCAAGGGGTGCGAGAAGAAGGTGTTGGCAAAGGGCTGGTGCTCCATGCACTACACGAGGAACAGGACGTGGGGGCACCCAGAAGCAGGGCCGCCGGAGAAGAGCCCTCGGCTCTGCTCCATCGAAGGCTGTGACCGGAAGCACTACGGGAGAGGCTGGTGCCACAGCCACTACAGGCGCTGGAAGAAGCATGGGGACCCAGAGGGGGGCTGGCACCGGGGTAAACGCTGCTCTGTTGAGGGCTGCGAGGTAGTCTCAGCCAGCCAGGGCTGGTGTCGCTTCCACTACGGGCGGTGGCGGAAATACGGGGACCCGGAGGGCGGGGGGCCCCGGCGAGTGAGGGGCAGAGCCTGCTCAGTGGAAGGCTGTGAGCGTAAGCATGCTTCCAGTGGGTTCTGCAACATGCACTACGAGAGATGGCGGAAGCACGGAGATCCGAGTGTGGTGAAGGCTCGAAGCAGCCCAGCACAAGACTTTTATAGAGACGTTGTTCTCACCTGGGAGGAGGAGGAGGAGTGCCTGATCTGGCCGCACTCTCGCTCCTCGTCCGGTTACGCCCAGCTTCGCATGGACGGTCAGCTTCGTGCCGTCCACCTGTGGGCCTGCGAGGACAGGCACGGGCCTCAACCCTCACCGAAGCACAATGTCGCGCACGCTTGCGGGAAAGGGCGGGGGGGTTGTGTCAACCCGGTTCACCTTCGCTGGGCAACGCGGGCAGAGAACGAGGCGGACAAGATCGAGCACGGAACGTCCAACCGAGGGAACAACAACGGTCGGGCCAAGCTCACCGAGGCAGAGGTCATCGAGATCCGCAGCTTGGAGGGGACAATGCTTCTACGGGAGATCGGAGACCTCTTCGGCATAAAGGCAAGCACAGTCTGCACCATCCACAAGCGCAGGACGTGGTCTTGGCTTCCCGACGAGCCCGAGGAGTCCCCCAAGATCCCCTACCTCCAAGATGTGCCTCTGGAAGTAGCCGATGGCTAACTTGCAAGGAGCCTCGTGGTCAGGCCCCTGGACCCCGCCGATGGTGCAGGGAAGCACTAGGGCTGCGGCGGGCTCATCACGCATCTCCGCGCCGGCTGTGCAGCGTGTACACGATCCCGAGTGACGTCTTCTGCCGCGTCACTCTGCCCTCCTCCATCAGCGCGTCCAGCATCTCGACGACGGGCCGCTTCCGCATCTTCATTACGCTGAGGATCTGCCCCAGGGTGCAGATGCCCCCGAAGATGAGGATGGCCTGCATCACGGACCGGCGGAGCCGGGCGTCCGGGTGCTCTGCGATCACCTCCGAGAGGTGAACGAGGCTCTTGATGTGCAGCTCGACCAGCGCGATGGCGGGCTGGAGCACATCGAGACCCATCTGCCAGGGGTTGCCTGCGAGTGCCGGCCCGAAGTCCCAGCCGTAGACCAGGGCCATCTTCCGGGCCATCGAGGGGGCACGGGAGCGGATGCCGATGATGTTCTCTGGCAGCTTCCGGTTGGTCACGTTGTTGTACCAGTCCGCCCAGACTTTTCCCGCCTGGTCGTCCAGGCCCAGGCAGAAGCCGGCCGTGCTCGTGGTGGCCCTCTTCCGAACCTCATCGGAGAGCCACTGGAAGTGGGTCTTGTCTCCGATGGGGTCCGGGTCGTTTCGCTCCCTCTTGCCGTAGAGCACCATCCATCGGCCCATGAAGCCGCCGGTCCAGTCTTCGGCCAGGGTGTGCTTCTCCAAGTAGGGAATCGAGCACGCAGCGCCGATGCTCAGGCGGGGGTTGTCGACCCGCACCGTCTTGTTGTTGGCCTTCGTCCGCTGGGTCGCCTGGCTGTCCCAGAGGTCAGCGAGGAGGGTCTTGGTCGGCTCGAAGTACCCCCGCTGAGCCGAGGACAGGAACTTGCCGAACTCGGAGATGGGGATGAACTGGCTCGGGCGACGGGCCAGGCTGTCGATCAGCCCCTCAGGTGAGCCCGGGAAGTCTCCGATGAGAGGGGCTGCGGCGCTGTCAAGAATCTCCTTCCCGACCGAGAGCGCAGAGGACTTCTGGTCCTCGCCTGAACGGCCGACGAGGAGGCAGAAGTTGTTGGCCCGCAGGGTCCCGGCGTAGGGCATTCCGTAGGCCAGGGGACAGGTCGTGCCGAGCACGGTCATCCCCACCCCGAGGTGATAGACCAGGGGGGCCGTGGTCTGGTTCAGGCCGTGAACCACGTACCTTCTGAGCCAGCTGTGCTGTGGCAGCAGCGTGACAGCTGCCGCTGCTTCTGCTTCGGTTACCGGCACTCCACGACCTCATCCTCTGAGGTCTCAGGTAGCCGACGGAGTGTCAGTTGGCAAGCAGGTAGACAGGCGATTGAGAGGGGCGTAGCACCGGATCTCGTCTCAGTGCTGGGGAGGACTCCCGGAGGTCGGATAGACTCTCTGCGATGGCCAAGTTCCAGCCCAGCAAAGCGAGCCTCACGCCGAGGAAGAAGGCCCTCTTGACGCTCAAGTACGCCAAGAAGGCAGTCGCGATGCTGGAGAAGTACTTGGAGGGAGATGGCCCCGTGCCGACCTGGGTGATCACGAAGATCAACCAGGGGGCCTCCTGCCTCGGGGCGGCGCTCAGCTTCGTGTCCTTCAAGACGGCCAAGGAAGAAGAGGAGACGACGACATGACGAGTTCCGAGCGTATGGGCCTGATCTACGCGCTGTCCTTCGGCGGAGCTGCGGCCTACTCCTACATCAAGAAGGGCAAGCGGGACTTGACGGAAGTGGGCACCGATGCGCTCGTCTACGGCGGGATGGTCGGGACCGGCATCAACGTCGCCTTCTGGCTCCAGGCCAACTCCGGGCACGTGGCTGTGCCCGTGGCCCTGCCCAACAAGGGGCAGGAGAAGTGCAAGCCGATGGGCAAGATCGCGGTGGAGGGCGTGAACCTGCTCTCGGCTCTCAACCCCGATGTGCTCTACAAGGCTGCGCACAAGATGGGCGTGAAGATCGGCCCTGAGCCGGATGACATCTACAAGGTCGTCCTCCCGCAGGACTGAGCCATGGCCGACGTCCCCTACTTCACCTACTGCCCCGGTCGCCCGCCCATCGAGGCGCTCAAGGACAAGCTCCCCTGCCCGCCCTGGCGCGTGGCAGGCGACTCGATGAGCGCCTGGATCGTCTGGAAGAGAGGCGGCAGGAAGTGGGAGGCGCCGTCCTACGTCGCGCAGTTTCGGCCCGACCGGCACTTCTACGCCTGGTACGATCCGGGTCGGAGGGAGGACGGTGGAAGGCTCGGCTCTCCTGTGTTCCTGGGCCGGTACGAGACCTCAGAGGAGCTGCTCTTCGCGGTCGATGCAGACAAGGCTCTTCGAGACTTCGCGCCAGGGCTTCGGGGGAAGAAGAACCCGAACTTCAGGATGGAGACGATCCCGATGGGATCTGTCGTCTACAGGGGCACCCCCTACGGCAAGCGGAAGTTCCCCCGCAGCTACGCAGCATGGTTCACCCCGGATCGCGACATCGCCATGGGGTTCGCCGTGGGTACCTGGGCAGGGAACGCAGCGAGGTTCGCCGAGAAGGCGGAGAAGACTCCCAGCGTGCGCAAGTATCGTGTCAACAAGCCTCTGAAGCTCCCGTTCACGGATTACGCCAACCTCGCGGAGGTCCTTGCTCACTACGGCGCGAAGGCGGGGCTCGGGGACGTCAAAATCCTTCATGCAGCCATCGACTTCTTGGGCTTCAGCAGCGGACACAGGTGGGGGGGCTGGAGGACCGCCTCGGGGGAAGAACTGGGTGAGTGGGCCGTGAAGCCGCTCAGCTACCCAGCCGTGGGTACCATCAAACTCCTGGGGGCCCAGTTTGAGGATGTGGGCGCGTACCTGGAGTTCCTCTGCAAGCGGACAGACTTCTCAGGGTGGGTCGCGTCGTACAGAGACGGGGGGTCTGAACTCCTTATCTGCAACCCCAAGTCAGTATTGCGGTCCTCCGCTCGGCAGCCCCCCTTCAGGAACCGCAGAGAACAGCGGAAGTGGGGGGAGAAGCACGACTGGGAGGCGCTCGCCGAGGAGGTTGCCCAAGAGGAGCAGGAGGAGGCGGATCGCAAGCAACGGGAGGAGGACGAGTTCCGCGAGCGAAAGCGGGAACTCATCCAAGCCTACTTCCCAGACCTGTACGCGAAATGGGATGAGAAGCGGGATCGCCCGGTTCAGCCTGACCGCTCTGACCCTCGGGTGAGGATGCTCCTCAAAAACTGGGACAAGTACCTCACCGAAGACGACTTCAAGTGGTTCGGGCCCAAGAGCAGATACGTCCGCAGTCCCGCCCGGACCAACCCCAAGAAGCGCAAGTCGCCGCAGAAGAGCCGCAAGAAGGGCGGCAAGCGCCCTCGCCGCCCCCGCAACGTGGTCCACGAGATCCACATCGAGCGGCAGGGGTCCGGGGCCGGCTACCACTCGGGCAAGAAGCGCAAGTCGCCGCAGAAGAGCCGCAAGAAGGGCGGCAAGCAGGACTGGCGGCGGGACCTGCTCCGGCAGAACCCCGAGAAGGACAAGCGGATGCCCGTCATCCGGGCGTGGAAGGACAAGGGCGTCTACGACCCCCGCAAAGAGTCGATTCGGGCCGTCGACAGGGCCACGAAGGGGTTCGGCATCGCTCGCTACGCGGGCGGGATCGTCAGGCGGTGGACGCCAGCCAAGATCATCCAGCATAGCTGGGAGCGCTACCAGGACCCCGACAAGGTGATCCGGGACCGCCAGGAGTACGAGCTGATGCTCGGTGAGACCCGCGCCTCCGGCCCCTACCGCATCACCCACGAGCCCACCCGAGCCGGGCTCCGCTACTTCGTCTGGCCCCTGCCGAAGGGTCAGAGGGTGCCCGTAGGATGGGAGAGTCCTCACGCAGCGGGCCACCACATCCAGCAGCTCTACAACCATGAGCATCGGCCGGCCAGGTCACTTCCCAAGAAGAAGTACACCAAGGCAGAGCTGGCTGACTGGCTCCCGCCTGCTGAGGTCTTCAAGGGGCGGTCTGGGCGAGCCACCCGAGCAGCGGTCACCGCCAAGCACCGGCCGAAGAAGCAGCTTCCTGCAGGCCTGCTCGAAGCCTACCGGGCCTTCGACCCTGCCTGGCACGAGGACCCTGAGCTGTGCGCGGCCTACCTGGCTGGGCAGCAGCCGCCTCGGAGGAAGTGATGATCTATCGAGCCCTCTTGAACGCGGATCCCGTCGTTCGCTACATTCAGCTTCGGGGCATGGCTGACCCTGCAGGCAACGCTGCGCCCAACGAGCAGGTTCAAGCCCGCAAGCTCATGGTGCGCCTGGAGGACCGTCACGGGAAGGAGTGGATTCGCCAGAAGGTAGCGGCTGCTGACGCGGCAGAGGCAGCGTCCAGGCGGCCTGCTGCCCGTCCTCGAACTCAGCCCCGGAATCAGGGGATGCAGGTCACACCCGATCAGCAAGAGCTGAGACCTCAGGCGTCTGCTCCTCCTCGCTCTGGCTGGCACTTCCGGTTTGAGGGGTACCACCCCTACGCTCGTGGTGGCTACATCTACGGCTTTGTCTCCCGTGACAAGGTGCGGCAGGCTCAGGAGTCCTCCCTCCCCCAGGAGCTGACTCCGGAAGAGGCTGTCCTCATGTGGACCTATATCGCCTACGGCGTGGGGCACGAGTACCAGGAGAACGTCGCGATCTGGGCGGCAGGGGAGCCGGAGCCGGGAGCCACACCAGGTGAGCGTCGGAGGCGCGAGAGAAGGGAGACTGCAGAGGAAGAGGATCGGGCCTACGAGGAGTGGGCACGTCGGGAGGAGGCCAAGAGCGCAGAGACCCGGCGTCGTGAGCGGGAGGAGATGGACGAGGAATGGACGAGGGTAGAGCGGGAGGAGAGGAAGGAGCACGCTCGACGCAGCAGGCTCTCTCCTCGCCTTCGCAGCAGAAGCTACGCCTTCGACATCCTGGCGCACTCTTTCCAGGATGGAATACGGTATGCGATCTGGGAGCCTGTGCCGGGAACAGACATCCACAAGCCCCGCCTCACGCCGCTGGGGCAGAAGTTGATCGACTTGCTTCAGCGGCTGCGCTGGGACCAGGTGGTCGTGATTGAGAGTTGGATGGACAGGAGGGAGCTGACGGTGGATCGTGCCGTCCGCACCTTCTTCGAGAGAGGAGTAGGGTCAGGCAACTACAGCGCAAAGTTGTTCACCCCAGCAGAGAAGCAGCGTCTTGTGACGGAAGCTGCTGCCAGGCAGACCCGCATCCAACGGGGGGAGGTGGCTCTCGGCAGGATGCGTCTTGTCGATCTGATCGAGGACCTGACCCTCCATCAGCAGCCGGACACGACTCCGAAGCCGAAGCGGAAGCCGAAGTCCAAGCCGCGAGCACGACCGAAGTCGAAGCCCAAGCGGACTGAGAACCCTCTGCTCGACGCCTACAGGGCCTACCGAGCCGACTGGTTCTCTGACCCCGATCTCGTGGCTGGCTACGCAGCCGGGAGGCCACCCCCGGAGAGGTAGCACTCCGAGTTCCTTCGCCAGTGAGTGCCAGTGGGCACCCCGAGCTAAGGTCAGCAGAGACTCCTGGGAGAACCCTCATGGCTCGACGCAAGCCTCGCCGCAAGGCTCGACGCAACTCTGGCGTGAAGCCGTGGGTGAAGGTCATGGTGACGGGGTACGTCGGCCCCAGCTTCCTCGACTCTGGTTGGAACACGCTCCCTGTCTACGTCTGGGACCCCTCGGGTGAGGCCAGCGCGGGAGACGTCCTCCGTGCCGTTCGACGGACGATGGGGCAGACGGAGGTGACCAAGCTCTCGATCGGCGAGGTCTCTCGCGCCGCCTCGGTGCCGGACACCATGTGGCCGCAGCACACCGTGGACCTGAAGGGGGAGTGGTACGACTGGAAGCGGGCGAAGAAGAACCCCCGCCGTGCCCGCAGCGTGGGCAGCTCCTACACGCGAAGCCCTGCTTCGGACTCGGGCTTCCGGTCCAGCTCGGCCCTCTCTCAGCCGGGCATCTCGCCGAGCCTCCGCAACGACATCTCCCAGGCGCGGACGGTGCTGAGCACCACGGGTGCCTACCCGAGCGGTGAGCCGATCCGGTCCCTCTCGGAAGCTCCGGCGCCGACCTACCAGCGCGAGCTGCCGTCGGCAGAGCTGGTGCGTGAGGTGCCCTCGTTCTTGCCTGCTGCGCTGCCGGGTGCTCCTCCGGGGCGGCTGACCGGGGGGAGCTACCTCCGTCAGTCGCTGGCCTCGCAGCCGGGCATCCAGACCTCGCAGTCCAAGCTGATGCGTCAGCTCATCGACCCGCAGCTCTGGCGTCTCGCCGACGGGGGAGACGAGTGGGCCATGCACGAGATGCAGCGGCGGGGACCCTCGCACTACCGACCTGCTCGTCCGAACCCGAAGTACAACCCTCCCAGGGACCAGGGTCTGGGCGGAGCGCGCGGGCACCAGCGACCCCAGACCCAAGACTACCGCGAGCACCGCCGGATCTACACCTTGTCCTCCAGCATCCGCCCCATCGGAGCTGAGACGGGTGATGCACGACCTGCTGGCTCGGGACCAAAGTGGGGTAAGCGGCTCCAGGGACGCACGTCGCCCCGACTGTCGCGTGTTCTCAGCGTCCAAGAGAACCTGTATCTGAACTACCCGGACCTTGTGAGGGATCAAGGTCACCAAGCCTTTGAGGAGGGGCACCCTATCACCCTCAACCCCTACGGCCGCTCGCAGGCGGGAGAGTATGGCGAGCTGGTAAGAATCTGGAATGGTGGTTGGAAACTCGGGAGACTGGAGCGACGCCGAGCAGACTTCGATGCTAAGCCTTGGTTCAAGAGGGCCTTCGGCCCGGAGAGACCAAACCCGGATTGGGGCTGGACTTCGCCAGACCCGACTGCTGGGTGGACAGCTACTCGCTTGAAGAAGGGCCTGTGGAAAGTGTCCGGTGAGTTGAAAAAGGGGGATGGAATCAGGCATTACCAGGTTTCAGCTCCGACGGGCAGGAAGGCAATCGAGTGCGCCCTCCGTGATCTCCGGGCAAGACCGAACCCCCCGCACCCGTCTTTCCTCTCGTATGTGGGGCAGCGAGAGAGGTCCGGCGAGCGGAGGATCGGCTTGATGGCAAGACTGCCCAGGATGTCTTGGGAGGACCTCCAAGCGATGGCAGGAGCGGGAGGCCCCCTCGCCCAACTTGCTACCTACGAGTTGGAGTACCGAAAGCAGCTCACGAAGAAGAGGCACGGCTCTCGAAGGGTCGCCAACCCTCGGGCGACCAAGAACCCCGCTGCTCGTGGCTTCGAGTTCATGCACGCCGATGACAACGAGTACTGGGCTGAGTGGGCGATGGCTCGTCAGGGCATCCCCCACCGGGGACAGGGCACTGGACCTGGAGCCTGGCCGGTGGGTGCTCAGGCCAACCCCAAGCTCGCGGCCTTCGTCAGCGGCGGTCGCGGTCTACGCTGTCGTGATCTGACCTACAAGACGGGCCTCCCGCCAGCTCCTCCGATCAGTCGGGCACGGCCTGGCTATGGGGCCTTCCTCAAGGCAGGCACCACGAGCTGGCCTGCTTGGAAGAGGGGGAGCGGCTGGGAGCACGCGACTGTGGCCATCCAGTACATGACTCGTGGCGTCGGGATCCCGCAGGACTATCCCGCCTACATCGTCAAGTTGGCCCACTTCCTGCCGCCCTCCAACCCGGCGACGGCGTCCATCTGGGAGATCTACACCCGCAACCGAGAGAAGATCGAGGCGAAGCACGGCGGTCCGATGCCGGAAGTCGATCAGCTCCGCAAGGTGCGGTGATGGCCAGGCGGCGCGGCGACTACTCGGCCACCTTCTCCCCCTCGACCTACAGCACGGGGCTGAGCTTCCCGGGCGAAGGGCTTCGGGTGATGAAGACCTACGGCGAGTGGATCGAAGACCCCGAGTACGGCTTCGTCTTCATCACGGCAGCCGCGCTGATGGCAGCCAAGAAGAAGATGGAGGAGGAAGAGACTTCTCTCGGGGAGGTGGCCCAGAAGCACTGGCTGGCGCTTGTCCTCGCGGCGGGGGGAGCCTACTACGTCTTCCCTCACGTCAAGTCCTGGTGGGCTCAGAGGGAGGCCGCGTGAACGAGAAGTACTGCCACAAGGCCATCGAGTTGATCGAGTGGCTGAACGACCACCACTCCTCGGACTCCATGGAGCGGGTCGCGGAGGTCGCGAAGCGCTTGGGTGAGGTGGCGGCAGACGCAGAGAAGGCGGAGGCTGCTCGGTGGGCGAGCCCTCCGATGACCTCTGGCCCCCAGCCCTGCCCGTGGGAGACGACATGAGCAAGCGAGCACCCTGGCCAAGGTCGACCTGGAAGACCACGAAGTGGTCCTGGTACACGCACCCCGACTACGCCTGGGACGGGCACGGGGACGGCTTCGCAGCCACTCCCGACGCAGCCGTGGCCCAGGTGAGGGAGGACTTCGAGAACCAGCTCGCCCTGGACCGGACCGGACCCTTCTCCCTTCTCCCCTACGAAGAGACGCCCGGCGGGCAGGTGATCGTGCTCATCGTCAACAGAAGGGGCGAGGAGATCGGGAGCATCCAGTTCGAGAAAGCGGATTCCGGTGCCCTCTCGGCGCTGGCCGGATTCTACGCTCAGGGCCCGGCCGAGGCGAACCCCCGAGCCCGGGACAACTTCTTCTGGGGCAAGAAGGAGGAGAAGAAGCCGCTCCTTCCCGTCATCACCTTCGAGGAGGGCCTGCGCCGCGCACAGGCTCTGGGCAAGGGGGCCCCGCTGGGTCCCGGCCAGTACTACCTGGTGAAGATGCCGGCTCCCGGCGGTCGGCCCAGGACGGTCTGGTACTTTCTCAGCGGGCTCCGACCTCGCGCTTTCGAGCAGGCGCCCATCTTCATCAAGCCCCAGAGCTACATCACGAGCCTCGATCCCTGGAGGGCTGTCCTGAGCAACCTCCAGGCCCATGGGACTCCTAGGGATTACAGCGTCCTCCTGCTCGACACGCTGGTGAACAAGGTTGGCGGGGTCTACGACTACGCCCGCGTCGCCGCGACGGTGAAGGCCAAGGAGAACCCCTACTGGGTGGAGGTCGGCGAAGACGGCTCTCCTCGCCAGGAGCAGATCTGGACCGGGCCCGGCCGTTCCTACTGGGGAGACAGGCAGTTCAGCACGGCAGACGACCACGCTGTCGGAGAGATCATCGAGATGGTGGAGCCCTTCGGCGTGCGCTCCCAGTACGAGGTGGTCGAGGCTGCCTCAGGCAAGCTCTCCAAGCAGCGAGGGAAGGTCCGGCGCAAGTGGGGCGCTTGGAGGAACCCCCAGGCTCTCGACAACTCCTGGGTCAAGGTGCTCAGCTCTCTGGCGAAGAACCCTGTGATCCAGCAGATCGCTGTGGACATCACGCGGCGCTTTAGTGCGAAGACCTGGAAGCGCCTGCAGGGCATGAGCGTGGAGGAGCGAGCCGACTGGCTGCAGAAGAACTACCTCCGAGCCTCTTGGGGCGGAGGCCCGGCGGGTCGCCTCCTTGCCAAGCTCATCACCAAGCTGGGCAAGAAGCGGGTCGCCCTTGCGCTCTCGGAGGCGATGATGGACCCCGATGTCCAGCAGGCCGCAGCCGAGGCTGGGAAGCTTGGCGGAGCTGTGGTTCAGGCGCAGTACGGCAAGGAGATCTCGGCGGCGAAGAAGAAGTACTTGGCCGCTGCGAACCCAGGAGTGCGCCAGAGGAAGGCTTGGAGGAACCCGCACCGAACCTGGGCGGTGGTCTTCAAGCCGACAAGAGCCACGCTGTCACGAGCAGGATCTGAGCGGTACCGTGTGATCGGGGCAGAGACGAAGAGGGAGGCCGAGGTGAAGGCTGAGGCCCGCTGGCCGGGGAAGGTCAGCCGGGTGGTCGAGGCTTCAAGTCATCGACGTTGGCAGGGGGCAAGAGAGGAGAAGCTTCGCCGTCGGGGTGTCATCCCCATGGCAGTTCTGGTTCTCGCTTATCGGGGCAGAGTCTCAGGCGGCCCACTTGAGCTGGATGTGGTGAGGAGCGTGTTCACAGCGAAGCCCAAGCAGAGCCCCGAGTCCTTCCGCCGCCACTTGGCTGCCCAGCTCCCCGCCATGCGAGAGGACTTGGAGGCGAGCCTCTCGATTCCCCCCCAGGGGAAGGTCTTCCTCTACGAGTTTGAGAGCGCGTGGCCCCTTCAGGAGCGCCCCCAGGCGCTAGCCCGGAGCCTCATCTCTTCTGGTGCGCCTTGGACGCTCGTCTATCAGGAGGACCGAACTCTGGAGGAGCTGATACGAGACCGTCAGGCTCGGCGTCAGGCTCGGGGCAACCCCTGGGCCCTCGTTGGTCGCATCGCTCTCCAGCTCGCCATCCCCATCGCTCAGAACGTCAGCCAGCGTACCTGGAAGCGCTTGATGGCGATGTCTGTCGAGGAGCGAGCCGACTGGATTCAGGCCACGGCGCTGAAGACCTCTTGGCTTGGAGGTCCCTTCGGGCGCATCATGGCCGGCGTCGGCCGGCGCTTCGGGAAGGGAGCGAGACGCAAGGTCGCGCTCTGGGCTGCCGAAGCGATGACCGACCCGGAGGTCCAACAGGCTGCACTTCAGGCGGCAGAGGCCGGAGCTGCGGCCTACCAGGCAGAGAAGAGCAAGAAGATCGCAGCGAACCCCAAGAAGGCCCGAAGGAGGCCTGCACTGGTGATTCGGGTCCCAGTCCCTTTCCCTGTCGGCCAGGGCGTTCTGTCCTTCATGCCGGAGGCTGCGCGCCAGGCACGGAGGGCAGCCAAGGGGCCGGTCGAGGGGTACGACAGGGAGGTCCATGACATCTCCTCCTCCCGCGAGATCTGGTCTGGGCCGGCCAAGGAGATCGCGGTGACCTTCGTCAGCGAGGAGAACCTTTGTCCTCTCTGCGGGGAGCCCATGGCTGGTGAGCCGGCCAAGGAGATCGCTTACAGGGGGACCCCTGGGACCCGCGAGGCACACGCAGAGTGTGTCGACGCTGAGATGAAGCGCTGGCGCTTGAAGCTCTCTCCTTGACCTACCCATGCCCCTCCGCTTGCTGCACACATCCGATCTCCACGGGAACTGGAGGCTTCCGACCCGCTACGAGGACTTCGATGTCTGGGTGGACACCGGCGACTTCTTCCCCAACGTCAGCCGAGGCGAGCGTGTCGAGCGCACCTTCCAGAAGGCGTGGCTGACGACCGACCGGCGGAAGCTCCGCACGATGACGATGCCGTGGCTCAGGGACCGCTACGGACCCGGGGCGAGCTACTGGTACCCGCCCAAGCGGAAGCAGCCCCCCAGCTCCGGCTCCATTGTAGCGGAGCTGACCGCTTGGCTGCGAGGCCGGCCCTTGGTCTGCGTCCCCGGCAACCACGACTACACCAGCCTCGCCCAGGGCCTCGCTCGGTGTGGAGCCAAGACATGGGACGTCACCAAGGGGCCGGTCGAGATCGACGGCGAGGTCTTCGCGGGCTTCCGCGAGGTGCCCTACATGATCGGGGAGTGGGCGGGGGAGGCCCACGACACGGCGACTCCGGCCCGGCGGGCTCTGAGCGCCGACCCCACCATCCTCCTCACGCACAGCCCGCCGATGGGCATCCTCGATCTCTGCGAAGGCAAGGGAGGTCACTGCGGCGTCCCCTACGTCACCAGCCACCTGAGCTACCAGCCCCACCGGGTCAAGCTGCACATGTTCGGGCACGTCCACGAGGACGCCCACATGGCCAAGGAGATGGGCGTGCTCTTCTCGAACGCGGCCCAGAAGGCTCGCATCATCGAGGTGCCGTGATGGCGACACCGAAGCTCAGCTTTGCCGGACGCAAGCTCACCGGGCTCATCTTCTGCACCGCAGCGATGGTCCTCACCGCCGTCGGCACGCTCAGCCTTTCGGCTGCCGAGATGCTCGACGGCACCTTTGCCCAGAACCTGACCATCACGGTCGTGGGCGGCATCGCTACGCTCTACGGCACCTTCGTCGGCGGCAACTACGGGGAGCACGTCGCCAAGAACAAGTACGGCAACGGGCACGCTACTCCTCCCGAGCCGGTGTCCCCTCCCTCAGAGCCTGTTGTCTCAACTCCCCCCGAGGAGAAATAATGGCAGGTAGACCGAAGAGGAGAGCGAGACGCGCGGTCTGACAGGTAGCACTCCATGTGTTGGCGCGAGGAGGACCCAGGAAGTTCCTTCTGCTACTACTCCATGAGGAGCAGCGCGCATGACCTATGCCTCAGACAACCCGACTGCCAAGACGGTAGCACCTGCAACTCTGGCTCTCCTCGCCCTTAGCGGTGTGGGGATCTGGTACTACGCCAAGAAGAAGCGGGAGGAGGAGGACGAAGCCCTCTTCCTGGCGCTGGCTGCGGAAGTGGAGATGGAGGACTTCGATCCCCTCTCCCTGGTCACGAAGGGCGCGGGGCTGTTCGGGGACTTCAAGGTCGTGGGCCTCAAGAGCCTGAAGACCAGCGGGACCGTCGAGGACGACCTGGGCGACACCCACAAGTACACCGGCGGCAAGGCCTGGCTGGTCGACGCCACTGTTCACGGCGACCCCGTGCTCCTCCTCGTGAGGCGCAACGGGTCCGTCGAGCTGCTGGAAGGATGAGGCATGGCTGACCACAACGACTACTCCCGCTCCCGTGTGGCCTTCCGTCCGTCTGCGTACTCGCAGCCGGGACTGGCTCCCGTCCAGCCCTACACGCCGGCCTGGCCGCAGGGCATGGAGTATGGAGGAGGCTGGTTCGACTACACCCCCGCTGGGTGGGCGATGAAAAAGTACGCTGAGCGCCAGGAAGGCTCCGTCGGAGGCACCTGCAAGGACCAAGCCGGTCTTCTCGGCACGCCCGGCGCGATGGTCTCCTGCGCAGCTCTCTCCGACGCTCAGCAGGGAAACGCGCCAGGGACCACCTCGGCCTACGTGCCTGACTCGGGGGGGATCACGGACTACACGATCGGTGAGTCCGCTCGGGGTGCTGCGAAGGCGGTCCTCCCGGATGCCCTGGTTCCTGACTCCATCGACTTCCCTGACTGGGCCCCCTCGTGGCTGAAGGATGATGCTGAACTGGAGGAGGAGGAGGAGGAAGAGAAGAAGAAGTTCCGGCGTCAGCTCACTCTCGTGGGGCTGGGCATGGCTACTGTCCTGGGCAGTATCTTCCTCTACCAGCGGGGAGAGAAGAAGAAGATCGAAGCAGGGGGGAAGCTGTAATGGCACGCCGGAACCCCAAGATCCCGGCAGCTGATCTGCGGGAGGTCAAGCGCCTCTCCTCTCTCCTGTGGAGCCAGGGCGGGCAGGGGAGACTCACAGAGGCCGACACGGACCAGCTCATCGCGCTTTGGCGCAAGCACGGTGTGCCTCTACCTATTGAGATCCAACAGGGTTTGCAGGAGAAGAAGGAAAGAGCCCGGCAACGCTGGTTGCTGCAGAAGCAGCAGCGAGAACCCCTCACGTCCGACGAGTTGGAGGAGTATTACGGGGACTGGAAGTGGGGCAAGGCTGCCTACTGGCCACCGGACTGCGACGGCCCAAGCTGGCCTATCCACGGCTGGGACAGCGGCCCTCACTGGAGCTACCCCGTTCGCGGTGACCTGGAACTCCTGGCAGAGACGCTCTCGGAACCGCTGACGGACGAAGAGCTGGAGACAGCCAAGAATCCGCGTCGTCCGAGAAGCACTGGCTACGTCGCGGCGAAGATCCGAGCCAACACGGCCCGTCGCAACGCCACAGAGAAGTTCCCGGAGGGACTAACCGAGAGAGACGTGCCTCCGGGACACCGAGAGTGGCCCCGGCCGCAGTACTTCTCCGCCGCCCACATGAGGGCCAAGTACGCGGAACTGGACGACCTCTACGCCAGGGGTGTCATCAACGAAGAGACCCACCAGCGCCTGCGGGGGGAACTTCGCTACGGAGGAAGGGGGGCAACCAGGAAAGGTCCCACCATTGGGCGGCAGCTCAAGCGGCTGGAGCGGCAAGCAAAACGAAGAGCAGATCGCGCGTGGGTGCTCAGCGCGGACGTTCCCCGGTCAAGGAAGGCGAGAGGTCTTCCTGTGGACGTCTGGAAGAGTCGCATCGAGCGACTCCTCTCTGACGGCCACTGGGAAGGAGCTGCCGACTCGCTACAGGCCCTCGCCAAGCAGCAAAAGAGACGCGGTAAGAAGAGGAAGCAGTACGCCTGGGAGAAGGCTGCCTGGCAAGAGTCCCGGAGGCAGAGGGCTATGGCCCAGACCTCCCTCCAGACGCCTACTCGCTTCACAGGACGGCACGCCCCGGAACTGCGCAGCCTCTACAGGCAGCAGTTGGCGGAGGCGGAGGCTCCTTGGATCAGTCGGGAAGAGGCGCGAACGCCTGGTGACCCGTTTGCTGAGTTCATGTACCACGAGGGGGCTGAAGAACACTTCCGAGAGAACCCCAACTACGCTGCCCGGACTGTTCGCAGGATCTTGGCTCGCCGGGGGCCGACGGGCACCTCGATGATCGCCCTCGAAGCTGGGGATGATGGTGTGTCCAAGCTCCAGGTCCTCACAGCGATCAAGCGGATGCGGGACGCCGGTGTTGTCAGGGCCGTGGGCGAGGGAACTCGACCCAAGGAGTGGATCTGGGCCCTGAGGGGGGGAGGACCACCAGGTAATGCTTGATTCCACCATCGACGCCCCGCAGCTGTCTATTTCTGACCCTCGGTACAACATCCGGGAGATCGTGAAGCAGATGATCCTCCTGGAGCAGCACCTCCTGGAGAAGAACAAGTACTGCCCGGACTGCATCTCCAAGCACATCCTCACCATCGAGGCGCTGGCTGAAGAGGCCCAGTGCTTGGACAAGGAGCAGCGCTACGGCAAGGTGGTCACCCCGCTCGTCAGCAAGGCCCGCGTCTGGGGCGCGGCCTTCGGAGGCGGAGTGCCGGTCAAGAGCATCGGGCAGGACGTTCGTCGCGTGAGGAAGCAGCTGGCTCCTCATGTCGTCTCGCCGATGGTGCTGTCTGAGGTCACGGACGTGGCTGAGTTGGCTGTCGACTTCAGAGGCTTCCAGCGAGATGACGTGGGTCAGAGCAGCGCCCTCCCCTGGGCCATCATCCTCGGGGGCCTGGGGCTGGTCCTCTGGTACACCGAGCGCCAGAACCGGAGACTTACATGAGCCAGTACGACAAGCTGATGAAGGGTCGGCTCCTGAAGAGCCCGAACGCTCGGGACAACCCGGTGTTGGGCCACGGCGGAGCTTGGTGGGCTGGAATGCTCGTGGGGCTCGGCCTGGTCGTCTTTCCTGAGCCGGCCACGACGGCTACGGGCTTGCTCATCGTAGGCAGCCTGGCCCTCATCGGCACGGGCAAGGGCGACAAGGACAAGGAGTGAGCACCCTCTCCCAGAACCTGATCAATCTCCTCGCGACCCTTCGTGCGATCAGGTGGCACGCCTGGAACACGCACTGGAAGGCGAAGGGGCTGACAGCCTACTCCGACCACCTGCTGTTCCAGCGCATCTACTCGGGAGACGGCGGCGGTCCGAAGATCGACGACCAGATCGACGGGTTGGGCGAGCGCATCATCGCACTCTTCGGCAACGACGCCGTAGATGGGGTGGAGGTCTCCAAGAGGGCCAACCGGATCCACCAGGGCGTCGAGGGTCTGGGGATGATCGCGGGGGCTCTGGAGCTGGAGCAGGAGGCGCTCAAGGCTGCGGCGACCGTGGCCGAGAAGGTGTCCCAGGGGCCGGCAGAGCTTCGCATCAGCCTCGACAACTTCGTTCGTGAGCTGGCCGATGCGCGGAGCACGGTCATCTACCTGCTCCAGCAGCGGCTCAAGGGGGGCTCAGACAGCTACGGTGAGCTGGACCTCGTCCCCCCTGTCGCGGTGGCGGGACTCGTCGGTTTGCTGGTCGTCGGTCCGTTGGTCGTCACGCCCTGGGTGCTCAAGGCGTTCGTCCCGGAGTGGAGCTACGGCCGACGCGTGGCTGCAGGCTTCGGCATCAGCTTCGTTCTTGGGGCGGCCAACAAGCTCGTCCGGTCTGCCCGAGAGCCTGCGCCTGTCGTGCTGGAAACCGCCAGGACCAACAACGTGCTCCAGTTCGAGCAGCCCCCTGGGCCGGACAACGTCTACCGGCTCGCTGACCCTCCTGACTTCGGCACCCTCGCAGACGCGGAGGTCGAGGCAGACTTCGCCAAGACCCAGCGCAACAGCAAGATCCTCGGCTGGGCCCTGCTTGGGCTCATGGGGTACGTCGCCTACTGGAACTCACAGCAGCCCCGACGCTCGATGAGCCAGCCGTACCTGCCTTCCGCCTCAACAACATCCGCAAGGACCGAGAGCCCTGGGCGGCAGATGGAGATGAAGACGTGACCTACGGCAACCCAGGAGAGTTCTCTCCCTACGCAAGCGCTATCTTCCCGGTGGTCTTGTCCGCTGGTGTCGGCGGCCTCGCTGCTCACGCGTCCGGCAAGTTCGAGCCGAAGCAGGGAGCCCTGGTCGGAGCCGGACTCGGCGTCGTCTGGTCCGTCATGCAGCAGCGGAAGCAGGACGAGGCGGCCGAGGTCGAGGTCATCGAGGTCGAAGCAGAGGCCCTGCCCAACAACGTGGTCAACCTGTCGGACTACCGAGGTGCGACCTTCGAGCCGTCCTTGGGTGCCGCCTCCTTGGAGAAGAGCCAGAAGATGAGCAAGGTCCTGGGCTACGCCATGCTTGGCGTCATGGGCTACGTCGCCTGGTGGAGCCACAAGCAGCCGTGATCGAACTCATCTCCCGCTGGCTTCAGGCCATCTGCTCCCACGACGTGAACCGCGTCCTGGCACTCTACTGCTCCGATGCCGTCCTGCTGGGCACCTTCGCCTCTGAGATCAAGCAGGGGCAGGAGCTGGTCGAGTACTTCCGCATGTTCCTCGGGAAGACCGAGCTGTGCGGGCAGATCGACGAGTGCATCATGCAGGAGACGGTGGGCGGCCCCATCCTCTCGGGCATCTACACCTTCTGGTGGATCGGCCCCAACGGACCGGAGCAGGAGCGAGCCCGCTTCACCTTCGTCTTCACGCCCTCCGGGGACGACTGGCTCATCTTGAACCACCACTCGTCCCTGGTCCCCGAGGGGCATGAGCCATGAAGTTCCAGGCGTCTGAGCACAGCTACGGCCTGCTGGAGATCTTCTCCAAGCCCGCGCACGGCAAGGCCCAAACCACGGCTAACCGTGGCGTCGACGACATCAACATGATCATCATGCACACGTCGGAGGGCGACCCCTCGTCGAGCTACGGGCCTGCCGACTGGTTTCAGGACCCGAGGTCCAACGCCAGCGCCCACTACAACGTCTACGGCACGGGCACGATCTACCAGTCGGTCCCCGACAAGGACATCGCCTGGCACGCCGGCAACGAGGCGGTGAACAAGCAGTCCATCGGCATCGAGATCCAGGCCCGGGCCAGGTTGGCCAACTGGAACGAGCTTCAGCTCTCGCAGGCGGCCCGGCTCGTGGCAGAGCTGGCCGATAAGTACAACATACCCATCGACAGGGAGCACATCAAAGGCCATGTAGAAGTCAGCGGGTACCCCGAGAGAGCCGGGGCGCACACCGACCCCGGCCCCCATTGGGACTGGGACGACTTCATGAAGCGGGTGAAGCGGCAATCCCGCAACCCCTTCCGGACCCTCCAGCGGGTGGGCATCATCTGGGGTCCTCCGCTCTTCCTCGCCAGCAGCGCCCTGGTCGCGCTCTACTTCATCGAGCGGTACGTCGACAAGAGGCGACGAAATGTATGAGCTTCCGTCCGTCTGCGTACAGCAACCCCGGCGTCCGCATGGGCGCAGGCCCTGCGACGGGCCAGTACTACGTCACCCTCGCCGGTGAGCGGGGTATGAGCCCTGACGGCTGGCACTGGGGGTACCTCGCGGGCCGCATCCCGGAGCTGGTCAAGATCAAGGGGCCCCTCGTGCCAGGCACCCGCATCCAGTTCAAGCGGATGCACGGGAACACGGCGACCCAGTGGGCCATCCTGCGCGACAGGAAGGTCATGCCGCAGCACTCTCGGGGGCTGCCTGGCGCTACCGGGATGCCCGGACCGGGCATGGTGGGCTTCGACGCCTACTCCATGCACCCCGGCGTCCGGGTGGTGGTGCCGCCAGTGCCGGTGCCGAACCCTCAGTATGGCATGTGGCCCTTCACGCAGAGTGGGCGGTCGGAGGACGGCAAGAGCGCTTCGGTCTCGACACGCGGCCCTGCCGGGCTCTTGCTGCTTCAGCGGCCGACACAGCTCGCTCTCGTCGGTGTGGTGCTCGGGGCAGCCTTGGCTTGGAAGACCAAGAAGCCGTACAAGAAGACCATGCTGAAAGGAGCGGGGCTCGGTGCGGTAGCTGGCGTGGCCGCGTCGCTGGGGCGCTTCACCTACAACACGGTGACCAGCGACGAAGGGTACGGCGACTACGGCTGGGCCTCGGCCTACCCTGAGTCCAAGCTCACGGTCAGCGCCACAGGAGACCGGCTGGGGCTGGACAACCGCCCCCAGACGTCCTCGCACAACTCCAACCTCTCGCGGCTCTCCGACTTCCTGGCGAAGCTCCCCTTCAACTTTGCCATCACGTCCGGGTACCGCTCTCCCGAGGTCAACAAGGCTGTCGGAGGGTCGAGCACGAGCCAGCATCCCAACGGACTGGCCGTGGATGCTGTCCCGCAGGAAGCCACCAACAAGGACGTGGCGACCTGGCTGTTCGACAACCGGGTCAACTTCCCTGAGCTAGACCAGGTGATCTGGTACACGGACTCCTCTCACGTCCACGTCGGCATCTGCCCTGCTGGGGCCACCAACTGCCCCCGCCGGGCCGGGCCTCGTGGCGAGTTCTACAAGGCGAAGAGCGAGGGGAGTGTCTACATCCCCTGGGCTCCGACGGCCGAAGAGACGGCCTACATGGCCGCTCGGTACGCCAAGCACCGACCTCTCCAGACTGCCGGAGCCATCTGGGCCGTCAGCCTGATCGGCGCGGTGTCGACCCTCGGCTTCCTCGTGCTCCTCGACAAGAAGATGAAGCGGGTGCGGGCCAGGAAGGCGGCCGAGGGAGAACTCGGATAGAGAAGGGGGGAGGAGGGCCCCGTGGAGTACGACATCAACGAGGTGATCGCGTCCGGACAGTACGACCTTGTCCCCGACCCGGGCCAGGAGAACCTCGGCTTCCAGAAGGGAGACCCCATCGCCTACCGGGTCCTCGAAGGGGGCCTCGTCAGCGAGGACTTCAGCATCCCCCTCACCATCGAGCTGAAGGAGCCGGCACGCCTGGCCGGCAAGCGGGTGAAGGCCCGGCTGGTGCCGAACAAGACGACGATGATGGGAACGAGCGCCCTCCTCAACCTGGTGTGAGATGAAGCCTACTGAGCTGCACATCTACGACCTGGACGGGTCGCTGTACGACAGTCCTCGTCTCCTCGTGGACAGGCCCTCGTGGTGGTACTCGGCCCAGAGCCTCCAGGGCTTCGGGCCGCCGGGCTTCGACACCAAGTGGATGCTCGGCACCGTGGGGCAGGGTCGGCGTTCGGTGATGGACCCCTGGGCCCGGACGGCACTCCTCACAGGAAGGCCCCAGCACGCAGAGATGGCTCACATCATCCAAGCCATGCTCCGCTCGGCCGAGCTGCGCTTCGACCACACCCAGCTCAAGCCGGTCTGGCCGCCGATGTCGACCCCCCGGTACAAGGCCCAAGCTGTCCAGAAGTGGCTTCTTCGCGAGCCGTCCATCCGCAAGGTGGTCTTCTACGACGACCTGCCGGAGAACCTCGATGCTGTGGGGGCCGTCGTCGAGCACACAGGACGGTTCTATGTGCCCGTGCTGACCTCTGGGGTGACGTAGCACCGCACCTTTCGGCCTCCTCCCGGTCGAGGGGCTAAACTGCACCCACCAAGGAGAGCCCTCTCATGGCCATCAACGGCTCCGTCACCATCATCGCTGGGGTCAACGAGACTCTGGACACGCCTGAGAACCACACTGGTTCGATCGCCACGGCTCTCAGCTCGACCTACACCTTCGTCGATGGCGTGGCTGCGGGGCAGAACGACATCGTGTGGTCGGACCGCAGGACGGTGGGAGCCGGAGCTACGGACAACATCGACCTCGCGGGCGGTGGCCTGCTCGACGTCTTCGGCAACGCCATCGCCTTCGTGGAGGTCACCGCCATCGTCATCCGCAACCGGGAGACGGTGGCTGGAACGAGGCGCATCACCTTCGGCGCTGCCGTTGCCGCAGGCTTCGCCTGGCTCTTCAACGCCGCAGCCGACCGCATCAGCATCAACCCCGGCTCCTCCTACGTCGGCTGGGAGGACAACGGCGTCGCTGTGGTTGCTGGCGTGACCGACGTCATCGCCATCGTCAACACCGACGGGGCAAACACGGTGACCTACGACATCATCATTGTCGGCCGGACTGTGTAGGTGCCCCGGCAGGAGCACGAGGCGGCAGCTGCCCGCTACCGCCACCTGCTATACCTCCTCAGCAGGCCGAACCGGTCGGCTGAGGCGTGGGAGGAGAAGCTCACAAGGGCCGAGTTCGGGCAGTTGAAGCAGGAGAAAGACGACCTGCTGCGGCTCTTCGGACCCTCGATCGTGCCGCGCAGCCACGCCCCCGTCATCTTCGCTCAGCTGGGGCAGGAGCTGGACGCCGAGGGCTCCCGAGACCGCCGTGGGGTCCTGAAGCGGCTTCGGCGGGGCCTGGTGAGCCACTTCGGGCCCTCGGTCCGAGCCCTCGCTGCTCAGGAGGGGCGAGGCCGTCGCCACTTCACTCTCTCCAAGCCCACGGAGCACAACAGCATCATGATCGTCGTCCTCGGTACAGACGGCGAGCCGATCTGGAAGCGCTCCCTCCAGGTCGAGAACCTCTGGCTACGAAGTGGAGGCTGGGATCGAACGAGGGTGGCGGCCCGGCTACGGGCTCTTGCGGACCGGCTTGACCGAGAGAGGTAGCCTCTGCTGCTTGCCATCTGACGCCGGGGGGAATATGTCATTTGGCACGAATGAGGAGGCGCGAGGTGCTGGAGCTGCTGGTGACCTGGGCGATGCTGGTCCACGAGATCACCATCGCGGAGATGCGCTGGGACGAGCCGGATGACCCCGGCTGCCCGGACGCCCCGACGCTCTGGAACACGACCGACTTCTGGCTGCAGGAGGAGCTTTGACCCCCATCGAGCACGCCCAGCAACTGGCAGCCGACGGCGAGGAGATCCTCCTGGCGGACGGCTTCGAGGATGCACTCATGGGTGTCCAGCAGACCTTCGAGCGCGGGGGCATCCGGTACCGGGCTCTCTACTCGCTCAAGCGGTGCGTTGAAATCATGATGGCCGATGGTTCGTCCTACGAGTCTGCCCTGGAGTTCCTGAGCTTCAACACCCTGGGGGCCTACGTGGGCGAGGGAACCCCGAGCTTCTTCCTCGACACGGATCTGGAGGTTTGATGACGCTCATCGAGTGGCTCTCGCAGCCTTCCACAAAAACGAGGGGGCAGGCGTGAACAACTGGGACATCATGGCCCCCTACGCCCAGGTCGGCTTCAAGCCCGGCCAGGACGTGGAGCGGTTCCAGAAGGAGCTGCTCAAGGTCCCGGGCGTGAAGCGGAAGGGTGCTGGCTGGAACGTGCCTGGCAACGCCGTGAAGGTCGTGGCGCTGCTGTCCGATCGCTTCGGCGTGGACCTGGCCTACGCCAAGTGGGCCAAGAACCCTGTCCCGCCCCCTGAGTGGGCTCAGGTGGAGCGGTCGCTCGCGGCGATGGGCGAGGTCCAGCCTTGGGTCCTCGACGGCTTCCTCACGCCCTACCAGCAGCAGGCCATCTGCTTCGGCTGGTGCAAGAGCGGGGTCCACTTCTGGCACCCCACGGGGTCAGGAAAGACACTTTCTGGAATCATTTCAGGGCTTTCCGTGCCTGGTCCGCTGATCATCGTGACCCGAGCAGCCTCTCGCCTGCAGTACGGGAGGGAGGTCGAGCGCTTCACCATCCTCAAGGCTCACGTCCTCCGGCCGGAGGGCCAGAAGCGTGGTCTGATGACCGTTGCTGGGCAGACCTGGGTGGACTTCTTCAAGGAGCAGATGCCGGAGTTCGGCAGGGCAGCCCTCGTCGCGGAGGCTTGGACTGCGGCCAAGGCCCGGCACGGTGTGCTCGTGAAGAAGGGCAGCAGCCTCGTCGACTACCAGGAGAAGTGCAAGGCAGCCAACAGGCGTCCTGTCGTCGTCGTGGGCTGGGAGGCCCTGGCCCTGAACCTGAAGGCCCTCAAGGCCCTGAAGCCTGGAGCCGTCGTGTTCGACGAGCTGCACCAGGGCAAGAACGCCAAGCGCTGGGAGGTCGTGCCGATCGAGGACCCCGAGGGGGCCACGGACGGCGAGAAGCTCGGACACATCCAGATGCAGATGCGGGAGGCCAAGAAGCACAACGGCTTCGTCAAGGAGACGGAGGAGGGCTTCAAGATGTTCCTCCCCGTGCTGAACCGGGCCTCGGCTGCGGCTGATCTGTCCCGCTGCGTGCTGAAGCGCATCGGCACGACCGCGACGCCGATCAAGGACCGCGTCCGAGACCTGTGGAGCCAGCTCGACATCGTGGAGCCCAACGCCCACGGGAACAAGACCACCTGGGAGAACCGCCACGCGGACCGCAAGCCCGGGGCCTACGGCGGCTACGACACCCGAGGATCGAGCAACCTGCCTGAGCTGAAGCTCCGCCTGGAGTCCATCGCTCACATCCTCAACTACGAGGACACTCACCGCCACCTCCCGCCCAAGCGTAGGCAGTCTGTCTACCTGGCTCCCGAGGACCAGTGCCGGCCAACCGGCGGCTTCGCGAAGGAGCGGAAGGACGCAGCGAAGCGAGGCGCGACCGCGATGCTGGAGGTCGGGCTGGCAGAAGCTGCTTCTCGCAAGCGTCCGGCGGTCATCGGACTGGTCGAGGATCACGTCGCGAGCAAGCAGAAGGTGGTGCTCTTCACCGGCCGTCGCCGGGACTGCGAGGCTCTCGGCAAGAGCATCCGGTCGGCCAAGCTCATCAAGAAGGACGAGGTCACCGTCTACTGCGCCCACGGCGGCAACACGCAGCGGGAGCGGGACGAGATCATCCAGGAGTACATGGCCCACCCCGGGCCTTGCGTCCTGGTCGGCACCGGCCCGGCCTTCGGGGAGAGCCTCAACATCCACGACACCGACGCGGCCTTCTTCGTGATGCTGCCCTACACCCCGGGCCAGCTCCGCCAGTGGGAGGGGCGCTTCTGCCGCCTCGGGCAGAAGAGGCCGGTCGTCATCTACTACGTCATCGCGGAAGGGACCGTGGACGAGCACATGGCTGCCATCCTCATCGACAAGCTCCCGGCCGTGGAGAAGGTGGTCGAGGACAGCGAGCTGGGGGCAGCCAAGCCGGTCCTGGCTGGCTTCGACCCCAACGAGACGGACGAGGAGTTCTGCGCTTCGATCCTCGCCGACCTTGACTGGGGTTAGGCCGGATGCGAGGGGGACCTGAAGGTCGAGGGGCGGCTCTTCCTCAACGGGGCCGAGATCTTCGTCGCGCACCCGGAGGTGAAGGGATGACGTGGTCTCAGTCCTGGCACGACCCTCTTCTCTGGCTCATGGCCCAGAACGAGACCGCGACGCTCCACTACTTCGTCAGCATGGCGGAGTGCCCGAAGTGCGGGGCCAAGCCTGGTGAGTCCTGCGTGACGGTGATTGCCTACGAGCCGGGGAAGCCGGCAGGCAAGGAGACGCCGCACCACTCGCCTCGGGTGAAGAAGGGGCACTTCGGCTGGAACGCCTACAAGGGAGCGTGCAAGGTGGACCCCAAGATCAAGGAGCTGGAGAAGCAGGTTCGTGCCCTGGCCGTCGGAGTAGCTCGGGCCAGGCGCATCACCGCGCTCCAGGAAGCCATGACTCACCTCCAGTACCAGCTTGACCATTTGGAGGAGTCAGGCTGGTCCGAGGAGGCGGCCGTGAAGAAGCTGAAGCGGGCGATGAAGGAGAGTGAGGAGGTCTTAGACCGCCTTACTCCCCGTCAGCCGGAATAGGCTCCGTCTTCTCGGCTTCCTCCGGCAAGGAAGACAAAGGGGAAATCAGTCGAGGCTTATCGCGCGGAAACCAGAGCATTCATGGAAAAGCTCGGGCTGCGGTAGCTCCGATCTCTCAGGCCATGACCTCCGCGTACTCATCGAGAAGGGACCGCTTACCCGTAAGAGCAAACTCCTCCACGACATCTTCTTCTTCCTCCTCATACTCGACCCCGAGCGTGCGGAGGTAGGCGTGGCCCAGTTCGTGTGCGAGGGTGTGATACACGAACTCGGTAGGGTCGTGAAGCCGCTTTGTAGGAACGGGATCAACAAGAAATACCGGAGATTGTGATTCTGTCCCCTCTACAAGTTGAGCGAGGTTGTGGCCCCCCGACAAGTCTGCCAGCGCGATGATGGGAGCCTTCAGACCAAACTTCCGGGCATACTTGGCAAAGGAAGGCAGGATACTCAGTAGGGCCTCCTCCAGCAGAGGGTCTGGCTCTGCGGGTTGGTAGTCCCACATCACTTCTTCAAAGATGTAGGTGGACGCCCCACGAGGCTTCACCACGGTGAACCCCGGTTCATCAAACTCCGGGTCGCCCCCCACCTCGACTACTTTGTACTCCACTCGATCCCTCTCTTCTCTTCCGCCTTCTCCTGGGCCTTCTTGAAGAGCTTGCTCAGGTCCCAGCCGCCCATGGCAACACCGGCAGAGGTAGCCGTGGTGGTGATCACCGCGCTCCACTCCATCTGGCCCAGGAGAGCCGCTCCGATGCTGGCTGCGGCAGCCAGGCCCAGGGTGACCCACGGGAGGGACTTGCTGCCCTTGGGGAGCTTGTCCTCGATGCCGACCTTGCGGAGCACAGCCACGACTGCGATGAGGATCAGGCCGATGGCGATGGGCCACTGACCGCTCTCGGCGGCGGCGATGACGTCCTCGACCAGCTCGGTCGCGTCCTCGGCGACCTCTTCGACCTCTTCGGTCTCGGGGGAAGCGGCTTCTTCCGCTTCTTCGGCGGCCGGGGGGGTCTCAGCGTCGGGGGTGGCCTCTTCAGGTGCGGCCTCTTCGGTGGTGGGGGCCTCGGGGGCCGGGTCCTGAGCGAAGGCAGGCGTGAGGAAGAGCCCGGCCGCGAGGACCAGGAGAGTGAGATGGCGCAAGAAGCACCTCCGTGAGGGGAATCAGTTTGGGTCGTTCCAGGCGACGTCGTTCATGTCCTACCCGTTGTCGAAGCTCAACACGTCGTTGTTGTTGAACCGGTCGTTGCTCACCCGGTAGGACTTGTCCGCGAGGGCCGCGTCTTGGATGATCTGCCGCATCATTCCATCGTTGCAGATCCGTAGCTGCCGCAGAACACCCACGAAGTTGTCCGGTGCGGCTTGGTGGAAATACCCTACGGGGAGGGTCACGATGGTGCCGCCAGCAGTTTCAAAGCGGGGAGGAGCAGGCGCGAGATAGGCCATGCGTTCCAGGGCCACGAAGTTGGCCGGAACGGCGGGATCGAAGCAGCCAATGGTCGGATCGTCATTCCCTCCGTGGTAGCCCATGAACTGCGCGGCATTGTTCCAGAAGGCAGCCTGAATCGCGCCTGCGCTTCCGTTCACCACCATTCCGTAGATGCGGCCCGGAGTCCCCTCTCCATCAGCATCCGTGGGTGGGTCGAACATGGACCCCGCGACGAAACCAAACCAGTTTTCCGAGCCAGAGTCGCCAAACCAGATGCTGATGACCTCGTCCGAGCCGATGCAGAACACGAGGTTGGCTTCTTCGGTGGCATCCGTGGTAATCAGGCCCGTCGCCCGCCAGTAGCCACTCCACCGAGCAGCTCCGTACACCGCGCCAGCCCCAAAGGGGTCGCCCAGGACGCCGCCATCGGGAGCGATGCCCACCATGATGGTTGATGCGATGTTGCTGTGGGGATTGGCCATTTGGGCATTGTTGACACCGAAGGCCAGCAACACTCGGATGTTGGGCGTGGCACTGGCCGCGATGGGGCCCAGCTCCACATAGCCAGCAGCAGAAGATTTAACTTCCCACCGAGTCACATCGCCTGCACACAAGGCCACGGTGTCGAGCACATCCTGAAGAACATCGGCAGCGACGGGAGTGCGCGTGTTGGTCATCTGCCAGGTAAGGGTTGGGGCGGTAGAAGGCATGACTTCCTATCTAGGTGACGACGGCGAACACGTCGCTGATGTATTCAACACGCGCCACTCGATTGACAAAGCGAGCGTTAGGAACAACTTGGCTCCAGGGGTTGGGCGCACCGCGCTCCACCACTGCAACTGCAGTGGTCTCGTTACCGTTGGCGTCGGTGGCCGTCAAACTGAGCGCATAGGCTTCGTTGGCTGCCGTATCGGACCAGGTGTAGGCTCCAAGCCCAGCACCCGCTACCGCAGCTATGCTGCCCGCTGGGCGGCTCAGGACCGTGGCGTAGGTGAGTGGTCCAGTGCCCCCAGTGAAGGCGTTGAACGTGGTCGTAGCCGGTGCAGTGCCGGCCTCAAGATCCTGCCGTGCGGGATCCGCCCCCGGCGCGAAGTTGGATGAGCCACCTCCGCTGGACTGGATGAAGGTCTCGTTCTCGCTCATCGGATCACCCAGCCGTCCTCGGCTCCGTTGGGGTAGAGGTCGATGGAGTCGTAGGCAGTGGCGAAGGTGTAGACGTTGCCGGCTCCGAGGCCGTTGATCGTCTCCACGCCGTCGGGGTCCACCGTCGCGGCGTTGGAGATGTCGATCGCAGTGATACGGATGAAGGGGATGAGCGGGTTGGCTGCTACCCAGGCCGCAGCAGTTGGGAGGTTCAGCTCCACCGCGCCGGCCGAGGCGTCGATGATGTGAGGCACCACGTCGGTCACGAGGATGGTGTACTCGTTGACCGTCCTGGCGGTGCCACCACCCGACCACATGGTGATGAAGGGCGTAAGCTGCCCGAAGGAGTAGCCGCTGGCGCTGCTGATCGACTTGTTGGGCATTTACGGGCAGCCAGAAGGGGGTGAAGAAGTCATGTCAGGAGCATAACCAAGAGGAAGAAGCAGCTTCCCCCGTGTGGCACTCGAAAGATTGCCAGTTGACACTCTGAAACGGGTGGGCTAACTTCACCGGGTCCCTGAGGATGAGGGGCAAAAAACCCGAAGGAGTCCAGCATGGCCCGAGAAGTCCACTACTACGACCCCACCCACCTCATCATCGTGGGGCTCGACATCGAAGAAGATGGCAGCCCCCTGAACGACGAGAGGGCCAACTGGGATGTCGATGAGCCCATGGTGAAGAACATCATGGTCTACGGCATCCAGCAGCCTGTCCTGGTCCGCCGCGAGGCGGGGAAGATCTACGTCGTCGACGGTCGGCAGCGGGTGAAGGCAGCCCGGGCGGCCGCGTCCCGCCAGGACGGTGCTGGAGAGTTCAGCACGAAGGTGCCCTGCATCGAAGTCCAGGGTGACGACGGTCGCGTCAGCGGCATCATGATCTCGACCAACGAGATTCGGAACGACGACGCCGTACTGGCGAAGGCGGCGAAGGCTGCTCGGCTCATGGACATGGTGGGGGACAAGGAGGAGGTGGCCCTGGCCTTCGGCCGGAGCACGAAGACCCTCGACAACTGGGCCAAGCTGCTGGCAGCGGACCCCAAGGTCCACGAGGCCATCCGCGAGGGCAAGATCAGCGCCGCCGTCGGCATCAGCCTGTCCGGGAAGAGCCGCCAGGACCAGATCGTCGCGCTCGACCAGATTCTGACGGAGAGCCCGGCCACCACCAACACCCCCAAGAAGAAGGGCGACGAGAAGAAGAAGAAGACCTCTTCGGCCGACCCCGACAGGCAGCACCCAGGCATCAAGAAGGGGTGGCTGCGGAAGGCGCAGAAGACGGTCGCCTACGAGAACCTCGACCCGGACCGTCAGGCCGTCATCACCTGGATTCTCTCCGGCCACGTCGGCAAGGATCACTGGCTGGACAAGTTCACGTGGGCCGTCGACGAAGAGCTGGACACCCACGAGTAGGGGGTGGACCGCGACGAGCATGTCACTGAGGTGCGCAGCTGGGGAGAGGGGACCTGCCAAGACTGCGGGCTCCCCTTCCCCCGGCGGCACCACTACGAGCGTCGCTGCCCGTTCTGCTACAAGCTCGACAAGAGCTACAACGTCCTGTGGGGCGACCAGGCTTTCCTGTGGGCCCAGGAGCAGGTTCTGGCGCTTCAACTGGAGCTTCGGGACACCCAGAAGAAGTTGGAGGAGGCGTCCGGCAAGCCCAAGCCCCCGCCCTCTGGGCTGAAGGGCGACCTGCTGCGGCAGGTCATCGCCCTGTGCCATCCCGACAAGCACGGGAACAGCGAGAGGGCCACCAAGGTCACCCAGGCGCTGCTGAAGCTCCGGGTGGCACAACCCAAGAAGAAGAGGAGGAGGAAGACATGAAGATCGGCATCATCAGCAAGAAGTCCCACGCGAAGTCTCACGTGAAGGCACTCCGAAGAGAGGGCCACAAAGTCCTTCTGCTGGGGGGAAACCCCAACCAGGTTCCGCCCAGCCTCGATGTCCTGGTCTGCCGGCCGGACTCGATCGCCCACTCGGGCTTCGCCACGGCGATGGCGGCCAAGAAGAAGGGGATGACCCTCATCCTCGCCAACGGCGTCACGGAGATCCTCTCCGCCATCAAAGACATGCAGCCCGCAGAGGAAGAGACCATGGAAGTGAACAACTGCGCCAACATCATCCGAGTGCTCAGCAAGCTGCTGGGCGTCTACGGACACCCCCTCCACGAGCCCAAGGCCGGTCCGGTGGTGGAGGCTCTCGCGAGCCAGAGAGGAGCTGACGGAGCGCTGGGCCTCAAGCTCTGGAAGCAGGCCCTGAAGGCCTGCAAGCAGGAGTCCGTCCGGGGCTGGGCCCGGGACGAGGCGGCGAAGCGGAAGGGGGCTGGAGTGATCCACGTCTACTCCAACCCGCCTCGGGGTGGAGTGAGGAAGATCCCCATGTTCGTCACGGACGAGGCAGCCCTGGGCACCGTGCTTTCCCGCATGGCCTTGGCCCGCACCGAAGCCGGGGCACGCAAGATGAAGAAGACCCGGGGCGCCATGCGGCCCAAGCCGAAGGCCGAGCCCAAGCCCAAGCTCCAGCCCCAGCGCAAGCAGGAGTCCGTCCGGGGCTGGGCCCGGGACGAGGTGACGAAGACGGTGGCGCAGCCCCAGCCGGGCTCGCCGGCTGCCAATGCGGCGCGCACGATGCCGCCGGAGCCGGAGCCTCCTGTCGTGGCGGCGGAGCTGCCCTGGGATGCCAATCTTCGCTCTGCCCTCAGCCTGGTCCTGGCAGAGATGAAGGCGGCGGGCCTCACAGCCATCTCCATCGAGGAGGACGGCTCGGTCAGCTACAATCGCGTGGTGGTGACGGAAGGTTCGATGCAGGTTCTGCCCGACGGGGCGGAGTAGTAGCCAACCATGGCCTTCCTCCTTAGGCCTGCATCAGGAGTCTCCTCATGCCTATCGCCGCGCGGGTTGGGTCCTGCTCCCTGTGGTCGAGCGTCTACCTCCCTCCAGGTCCGCTGGCGGGGGAGGCGTTCTGTCTGTTCGACCAAGCGCAGGGCAAGACCTTCGACCTGACCGACACCAACATGCGAGAGCCCCGCCGCACCCCCGGAGGCCAGACCTTCAACTGCACGTCTGTCTCTTGGGTCGTGGCCCCGGCTGCTGCAGGCTCCGATGTGGAGCGGCTGGCCCAAGCCTTCGGAGAGCCGATGGTTGCCGACATCCAGGAGCACGGAGTCCTGTGCTGGGACTTCGCGCAGACGATGTTGGAGATCGGCCCGCTCTGGATCGGCTCTCTCCCCCAGCTGGTGACGATTCCAGGCAGCACCACCTTCCACCTTCGGCTTTCCTTCGGGCGCGGAGCACCGACGTTGAACATGGAGCACGTCGTGCGGGTGTGTCTCTCCGGCCAGTACCAGCACAGCATCGAGTTCTGAGAACGGAAGGACGAGGCAGGACAGGAGGGAGGAGGAAGTGCGGCCCCGGTTTCCGGTCACACGGAAGCAAAGGGCCGTGCCGACTGGCACTCCCCGGGCTACGTGTGTGGGAGAGGATGAGGAGGATCTGGGATGCCGCAGCCGAAGGTGCTGGCCTACGACTTGGAGTTCGCCTGCCCGCTGCCCAACGGGGACTGGAGGCGCATGACGGAGTGCGGCATCTCCGTCCTCACGTCGTGGTCGAACCAGGAGGTGGAGCCTCGCATCTGGCTTCCCGAGGAGGGGTCGCACGTCCTCCGAGACTTCTGCGTCCATGCCCTGGAGCACGACGTCTACCTGAGCTGGAACGGTCTCGGCACGGACGACCCGATGATCTACGCCGAGTTCCCGCTCTGGCAGGAGGTCCTGCGGGAGGGCAAGCGCGTAGACCTGGGGGCCATCATCGGCCTCTACGCCCTCTCGGCGAAGAAGGGGCTGGACCTCGACTACCTCACCGAGGTGCTCACCCGAGGCGTGCCGAACAACTACCCGGAGCTGGTCGGCTACAAGCCGGGGGCGAAGGTCAACGTGCGCTCGGGGTGGAACCTGGACGTGACCTACCGCAAGACCTTCAACCTGAAGCACGCCAAGTCGATGCCGGGAGAGGAGGCTCCGATCCGCTGGCAGGCAGGGCAGCGCGGTAAGGTCATCGGCTACTGCGTCGGAGACTCGAAGCGACTTCTTGACCTGTGGCAGCACGCTTGGAGCGGAGAGCCGCTGGTGGGCAGGGCAGAGAAGCCGACCTGTGTCCCCCGAGCAGCCCTGGGTGCGCCGTGAGAGAGAAGTACCCCGGTGCCATGACTGCCTCCCTGGGGGAAGGCCGCCTCTGGCTGATGTCGGCCCGTGAGGAGAGAGACGGAGCCGAGTGCCCTTGCTGCGGGCAGATGGCCAAGATCTACTCCCGAAGCATCAACGGGGCGATGGCCCACGCACTGATGCTGGTCGCCTTCGGCACCAAGCACGGCCAGGCAGACGACGACGGCTGGATCCACATCACCACCTTCCTCAACGGCCGCACGGGACGCGTGGGGGACGGGGGTCTCGCGAAGCTCCGCTACTGGGGCCTCGTCGAGGGAACCTCAGGCGGGGGTGACGACGACCGGCGAGGCTACTGGCGCATCACAGAGAAGGGTCTGCTCTTCGTGCTGAAGCGCCTCAAGCTCCCGAAGTACGCCCTGGTCTACGATGGCACCGCCTTCGGGTACGACGGCCCGGACGTGGGCATCTCCGAGTGTCTCGGCAAGAAGTTCGACTACGAAGAGATCCTCCGGGCACCGTTGGACCTGCGGGAGACCACGTGAGCTGTCGCTGTTGCCGCCAGCAGGGTCAGCCTTGCTCCCAGCTTCCGGGCTGGACCTGGTACGACTGGCCGTCTTCCATCGGAGGCGACAACCGCTTCCTGCAGCACGACAGTGGCGTCCGGGCCGAGAGCCTGCGGGAAGCCCGAGAGAAGGACGTGCTCCTTCGGGCTCAGGACCCCATGCTCTACGGACTTCACAAGCAGGGGGCGCGTGCCCGTGACTGAGGAATACGCCCACGTCGAGGACCCTCTCGTCATCTTCACCGGCCCGAGCCCCCGAGGCTGGCACCGGCTTCAGATGGCCGCCGAGTGCTTGCAGAAGTACGCCTGGAGCTACGAGAACGGCCCGCGCAAGGACATCTCCAAGAAGCCGCCGCTGGCCATCGGCTCCCTCCTCCACCTGGCCCTGGCACAGTTCTACGCCCGGATGAAGCAGGAGCAGGAGGGCAAGAACCCCAATGAGTACATGGACCCGGCCGAGGCGGTGCGGCTCGTGGCTCGGGTCCAGGACACCGAGAAGCACGTCAAGAATGTCCTGGCGACCTTCCGGGCCTACGAGCAGCGCTACTGGCAGGACATCAACACCCGCCGGATCGTGGCAGTCGAGACGCTCTACGACGGCACAGTCGGGCCCTTCCGGCTCACGGGTCGCCTCGACCTCATGTACGAGGACCTGGGTGGGAGGCTGTGGGCTGAAGATCATAAGACTTCAGGGAGGCTGACGAAGAAGCACAAGGAGTACTTCGCCGTGAGCGGGCAGATGCTGGGCTACGAGCACATCGTGCGGCAGCAGAACCCGGCGCTGGCTGGCTTCAAGGTCAACCTCATCCAGCACACCGGGCACGACGCGACCAACGACCCGAAGTTCGAGCGGGTGACCCTGCCTGCCCGACCGGCCCTCTCGGCGCAGTTCGTGGAGCGGGCGATCGACATCGAGCGGTCGATCGAGCGCACCAAGGCCGAAGGCCGCGCCGTCGACGAGTGGCCCAAGGCCATGAGTGAGCTGGTCTGCTACCACCGCTACGGCGCGTGTGACTACATCGACCAGTGCCGCTTCGGCCCGCAGGCGAAGAAGGCGGGGGCGTGGGAGTTCGACATGGACGACTGGGGATGACCTTCGGGCAGGAGATCGTGGTCGGGATGTTGGCCTTCGGCTTCGTCATGGTCCTCTTCGTCTTGTGGGAAGACCGATGAGGCGCGAGCAGTTGTTCCACCGATGGCTGCTTCGGGAAGGCGAAGACCACTGCGGAGCGCCTGGGGAGCTGCTGACGCTCTGTCAAGAGCTGAATGTGGACTTCCACGACCTTGTTGTAGGCCGGCTTCCGTCCTACAGCGACTACGAGGAGGCCCTGCTGGGCCCTCTTCGGGCTGCGTGGACGGAGATCGAGTCCTTCTCGGGCAGTAAGGAGAGGGAGATCGAGATGGCTGCTCGCAGCGCCTCGGACTCCTTGGTAGGAGAAGAAGAGGCTCGGGTCCTCCTTCGGCGCTCGTGGTCGTGGTGGACTCTCTACTTGCAGCGGAGGAGAGGATGAGAGAAGGGGTCACAGACCGGCAGGCCATTCTGGACATGATGGGAGACGAGTCCTCTCTTCTCTTCTTGGCTGTGGAGGAGCCTGACGGTCGGGTTCTCGTTGCGGTTCAGCCGAGCTACGACGATCCAGCGGGCTTCGGTCTTCTCGTGGCTGACCTGGTCGGCCACGTGGCCAACGCCTACGCCTCTCGGGGCTTCGATCCTGTGCGGGTCAGGGCGTCCCTCCTGGAGACCTTGGGCAAGGAGTTGGACTTCCCTACCGACACTCCCATGGCGATCAAGGTGGCTCGTGGCGTCATTCCGCAGGGCTGACACGCCCGAGTACGAGGCCAAGTGCGAGAGGTGTGGCATCTCTTGTCATGCTGCAGTTGTCCTCGACGGGCGGCAGATCGTGCTGGAGGGGCTCCACTGCACCTTCTTCGGGGAGGGGGTGGGCTGCACCGTCTACGCTGATCGCTTCGAGCGGGCCCCCTGGTGCTTGCACTCGCTACCTGCCGACACCATGGGTGCCCTTCGTGAGGGCTGTCCCTACCAGAGTGGCCGGGGGGCTCGGGGGAAGGAGAGGGTAGAACCGGAAGAGTACCGAGTCCTCTGGCCTCGCCTGGCCGAGGCCCTCCTGGCGATTCCTTCGCCCACGCCTCACTTCACCTGGCCCAAGTTCGTGGGCCGCCTTGCAGACGTAGACCCTGACTTCCGCTGGAAGCTGGAGACCAACGTGACAGGCTCGATCCGGCTTCATCGCAAGAAGAAGCTGTGGACTCGGGTCAAGGAGATCCTCGCATGAAGCTCATTCTTCGCCGCTGGCTGGCCTTCTTCCGCCCTGTCCGGGGCTGGTGGGAGCGCTACACAGCCTTCCGTCGGGGGGCTACGGTGTGGGAGATCCCAGGCAAGCCGGACAAGCCGAAGGCGGTCCCGTTCCCGTTGGAGTGGCTTCCTCACCGCTTGGCCTTGACGGCCGAAGACAGCGAAGCGGCCCATCTGAGGGGCTTCGCGTTCGAGGAGGTGACGTGTGTTGACAGTGGGCAGAAGTGCGGAGGAGGCGTAGCTGTCTCCTGCCTCCGCTGCTCGGTGCCTCTGCATCCGGACGCGGCTCACATGTTCGGTGGCTTCGACCCGCCCTACTGCAAGCGCTGCAAGTGGGTCCTCAAGCTGAAGACGTGAGGACTACGCGGCTGTGATGCCGGCAGCGACCGAGGTCACTGCCCGGACGATCCAGACCGTGGTGCTGGCGCTGATGACCTCGACGTGATCTCCGAGAACGCCTGCGGCTTCGAAGATGATCGTCGTCTGGCCCCCGTTCACGGCGACCACGGCGGGAGTGCCGTTGATGATCGTGCCCTGGAAGGAGCCACCGGCTCCGGCCTGGATGGTCACGTCGTTGTTCACGCCGTCGGCCAGGAAGGTGTACCGGGTCCCGGCTCCGGTCGGAACGGGGAGGGTGATCTGGTAGCCGCCGGGCACCTGGGCGACGGAGAAGATGCCGCCAGAGTCGGCCAGGCTCATCACCCGAGCCCCTGCGATGGCCGTCCCCTGTGCGGGGACCGTGGTGAGTCCGAGGACCTGGGTCGTGCCGCGACCAGGCTCCGTGGAAGCGACGCCAGGGGCGATGACGATGTTGCCGGTGGTGCTGTCGGCCGAGGTACCCGTCTCGATAGAGAGGGAACCCGAGGCCGCTCCGGCTCCCGCTCCGGTGCTGAGGGCGTCGCCGGACTGGAGAAGGACGTTGCCCGAAGGAGCGGCGGCCAGCGCCGAGCTGTCGGTCCCGCCCGACTGGATGGTCACGGCACCGGAAGATCCTCCGGCGTTGGCCCCGGCCTGGGCGAGACCGGTCGACATGATGATCGCGCCGCTGGCCCGAACTGCGGTTGCTGAGGTGGCCGCTCCGGAGCCGATGGTCAGCGCGCCCGTGTTCCCGTCTGCTGCGCTTCCCGTCAGGATGGTCGAAGCCTGGGATGCAGCACCGGCGGCGGTAGTGGCGTCGGTGGCGATACCGCCGGCGTCGACGTCCTGGTTGTCTTGCCACGTAGCATCGGCACTCGTGGAAGTCGTGGACTGGAGGATGACGGCCATGTGAGTCTCCGAAGGCGATTCTTAGGCAAGGGTGTAGAGGAGTTGAGGGTAGCTCAGCAGGGTCTTTCTGCCTTCTACTTGAGGTGAGATGAAGTGCTACATCAGAACCCTTCGCGTGCCACTTGACACTCCCAGAGAGCTGCCCTATGTGTCTCTGGAGGATGAGGTGTGAGCATGGCAGTCCAAGCGGAAGCGAAGCAGAGCTACGAAGAGCTGGAAGAGGAGAACGAGCGGCTTGAGGCCCTCCTGGAAGAGAAGGAGATCGAAGTCGACGATCTCGAATCCCAGGCGGAAGACCTCCAGGCGCAGTTGGCCGAAGTCGGTCGGTTTCGGCCGCAGGCTGTGATGGCTCGTCTTCAGGATTACCTGGACTGGCTGCGCGAGCCGAACACCTCCGATCCGACCACGCGGGATGCCGTTGCTGGCGTCCTGTTCTCTCAGGTCAAGCGCGAGCTTCTGGGATCCTGAAGGAAGTCATTCATCGTCAGTTGACACTGGCACAGCCGCCTCATAGTAGGTGGCCAGAGGATCGAGGAGGACAGAGGGAATGGCCGAGAGCAAGGTGGTGCTGACCTACGGCCCGTCGGGTGTGGGGAAGACGACAGACCAGGGATTCAGCTTTCCGCGAGCACTTTTCGCGGCAGCTCCGGGAGCCTTGAACTCCATCCAGCACGTCTGTGGCTACATGCCGGCAACGGCCCAGGTGGACACCATCGAAGCAGCGACGAAGCTCATCAAGGACGTCTCCGGCAAGTACGCCTGGCTCGTCATCGACGACTTCTCATTCATGGCCGAGCAGACCTTCAGCAAGCTGGAGGAGCGCCTCAGCGGCTTCAAGATGTGGGGCCGCCTCCGCGACGTCGCTCTGGAGTTCCGGGACACGGCTCGCTACGCCAAGGTCAACGTGGTGATGAACTGCTGGGAGCAGTCGGCCAAGACCGCCCACAACGGCTCCTACGTGCGAGGAGGGCCTCGGCTCTCCGGCAATCTCCCCGAGCAGATCCCGGCGATGTGCGACATCGTCCTGCGGGCCTGCCACGACCTGAAGCGCCAGCCCTGGTCTGCGGTGTACCACTGCAAGCTCGACCCGAGCTGGGTGATGAAGGACCGCTTCCACGTCGCCACAGCGTGCCACCCGGCTCCGATGAACCTGGCTGAGATCCTCCGTGCTGGCGGCACGGACATCCCCAGGCACCCGGACCTCCCTGAGCAGGAGGAGATGGTGGAGGCCCTGGCCGGTCACTTTGCCGGGCTGGACGGCTTCGCTGCCGTCACCGCCAACGAGTTCTACGCGAAGCTGCGAGCCAGCGGGATGACTCCGCGAATCGCCAAGTGGACCCTCCGCGATGCCCTGGACCGCGCCAAGATTCGGCGTGCTGTGCAGGCTGCCGAGGACACCTTCATCGACACCACCTCCAACGCCCTCCTGTAGGGCAAGACCTGCCCTTCGGGGCTCACCCGTCCCCCGAGGGGACAACACCACCAGAGAAGAGAGGAAGAGGACATGGCCAACGAGCCCACCAACGAGATCAACGTCCAGCGCGACTGGGACTTCGACGTCAACCTGAGCGGCCTCACGGCCCCGACCGGCAAGGGCAGCAACGTCCTCCCGACCGGGTACTACAAGGTCAAGCTCACCGACCTGTACATCAACCCCGAGCGGAACGCGAACCGCGTCGTCATCAAGGCCCAGGTGGCCGAGGGTCCCTTCACGGGCACCGTCCGCACCACCGGCTTCAACCGCCCGACCAGCGGCGACGACAAGGTCCGCTACTACTGGCGTGGCCTCGCCGAGAGCGCCGGCTACACCCCCGCGCAGCTCGACGGCGGCGAGATCAAGCTCGGTCTCGGCACCTTCAAGGACCGCATCGCCCACATCCTCTTCACGGCCAAGGACGAGGAGGCTGGTGTCAAGTACGAGGACATCGACTTCCTGCCTCCGATGGAGTGGAACCAGCAGATGCAGAACTTCGAGATGAGCGGCGGCGCGGCCAAGAAGGCCACCCACACCGCTTCCGGTGCCGGTTCCGCGCTCGGCACCACCGAGCCGCAGGTCATCGAGGATCCCAAGCCCATGGGGAGCGGTGACAGCAACACCACCTCCAAGAACAAGCTCCTGAGCCAGCTCGGCGTCAACTGAAGCCCCCCAGGTGAACGCCGGCCAGCCGGAAGCCCCCCCCTTCCCGGCAAATCAGGCGTGACGGCTCGGAGAGACGAGCCCCTTTCACCAAAGAGACATCCTTCATGTTCGGACCTGACGGCAAGCCCATCAACATCGGCGCAGGCCAGCTCATCGGCGGCCCCAAGTCCCTCGACGACGTGGCCCCCTTCAACGACGAGACCATCACGGCCTTGGAGGCAGGAGCCCTCCAGATGCTTCAGTCGGGTCAGCCGATGGAAGTCCCGGCTGCGATGCCGATGGGGCAGATCATCCAGATCGCCAAGACCCTCGTGGTCCAGCGTGCTCGGATTGCGGAGCTGGAAGCCCGAGTGGAGGAGCTGGAAGGGACCGGCGGCAAGACTGACAACGGTGTCGAAGCCAAGCTCGACCTGAGCAACCTCCTGTCTTACGAGTAGCTCCTGTGAGCGACTTCTGCGCCGTCTCCATCGACCCGCCCTGGGCTGAGAGGGGGGCGGGGAAGATCAAGCGCGGGGCAGACAGGCACTACGCTCTGCTTGAGGAGCATCAGATCATCGAGGCTGTGCTTCGTTGTCCTCACTGGCAGCTCGATCCCCATGCTCACCTCTACCTCTGGGTGACCAACAACTTCTTGGAGTCCGGCCTGTTCGTGATGAGGGCTCTGGGCTTCCGCTACGTCACCAACATCACCTGGTCGAAGATGGGGCGGATTGGCTTGGGCCAGTACTTTCGAGGGAAGCACGAGCTGTGCCTCTTCGGTATCAGAAAGAAGGGGAGGGGCACGGTGCATCGGACAGAAGACCGCAGCATCCCCTCCGTGCTGGAGGCTCCTGTAGCAGGCCACAGCGCCAAGCCCGACAGCTTCTACCGGCGCGTTGAGGCCCGGTCGAAGGGGCCCTACTTGGAGCTGTTTGCCCGAGAGCCTCGTGAGGGATGGACCTGCTGGGGCGACGAGCTGTGACCTACGACCCCCGAGCACACGGGGCTCTCTGCTCCGAATGTCCCCTGGAAGGCTGCAAGGTCGTCCCTCCAGAGACCCGCGCATCAGCGACGATCGCTGCGGTGGGTGAGGCTCCAGGCGAGCAGGAGGAGAAGCTCGGGAGGCCCTTCGTCGGCCCCTCGGGCAACGAGTTCATGCGGGCCGCCCGCATGGCTGGGCTCCGCCGCAACGACTTCCACATCTCCAACTCGATTCTTTGCAGACCTCCGGGCAACGAACTGAAGAAGCTGCTTCTCAAGATCAGCAAGTGGAACAAGGGGGAGGCGAAGGCGGCCAAAGAGGAGAAGCGCAAGCCTGAGCTGATGAAGACGCCGCTGGAGTGCTGCAAGCCTCGCCTGGACGCAGAGCTGGCTCCCTTCAAGGACTTCATCACCCTCGGCGGCGTCGGCACGAAGGCGGTCAGCGGCGTGCAGGGGTCCATCCTGGCCCTGCGCGGCGGGCTCATGGGGCTGGACCGGAACGAGGCCGTCGCCCGCAAGGAGTTCGAGCAGCAGAACCCGTTGGTGGCCTACTCGAACCAGGCCTCCGAGGAGCAGGTCGAGAAGTTCTACAAGACCTGGAAGGAGGACCACGGCTTCACGATTCGGGTGATGCCCACGGTGCATCCTGCCTTCGTGCTCCGCCAGCAGCGCTGGGCTCACGTCTTCCGCAACGACCTCGCGAAGGCCGCCCGCTGGTTCCGGGGACTGGCGAAGTGGGCTCCGCCGAAGGCCGTCTACAACCCGAGCCCCGAGATGCTGCGGCGCTTCCTGGCCGACACCGACCGCATCTACACCTTCGACATCGAGACGGACGGAATCGAGTGCCTGACGGCGCACATCAGGTGCATCGCCATCGGAGACGGTGACGAGGTGATGTGTGTCGGCTTCCGCAGCAACACGCAGCCGAAGGACCGGGACGGGCTCTTCCTCGACTTCTACTCGTCGGCCGAGGCTGTGGGCATCGAGCAGGTGCTTCGGGACTTCTTCGAGGACCCGAACATCACGAAGGCAGGCCACAACGCGGGCTACTACGACCGGCTCGTCCTCCAGAACCAGATGGGCATTGACCCGGTGCCGGTCCTCGACACCATGCTCCTGCACAAGGGCGTGGAGTCGGAGCTACCCCACAGCCTGGCCTACGTGGCCAGCATCTACACAGAAGCTCCTTCCTGGAAGTGCGACCGCGAGGGGAACAAGCTGGCGCTGGGCGGGGAGAACGACCAGGAGCTGCACGAGTACTGCGTGAAGGACGTGGCGATCACAGCCCGAGTCCTCGCACCCCTGGCGGACCAGGTTGCCCTCAGGAGTCAGGCGGAAGTGTGGAAGATGGACCAGAAGATGCAGCGCATCTGCGGCGACATGCACACCGTCGGGATGTACGTGGACCAGGAGAAGAGGCTGGCAGAAGAGCGGAAGCTCCTGGGCGTGCGACACAGCCTCCTGTCCCAGATCCGCGACCGCCTGGACATCGCTGCCTTCAACCCCGGCTCTGTCTACCAGATGCGGGACGTGCTCTTCGGCGCCTGGGGCCTGGAGGCGCACATCGACGCGACCGACCTCAAGGAGAAGGACAAGATGACGGGCGGCGGAGACCGCTCGACCGGCGACCTCATCCTGCGGACGCTCCTGACGCTGAAGACCGTGCCGCACGAGCAGCGCGAGATCATCAAGCTGATGCGGCGCTACCGCAAGTGCTTGAAGGTGCTGGGCACCTACGTCGTCAAGCTCCGCCCGTGGGACATGGGTGCGGAGCTGGGCTGGGACGACGATGACGACTGGGTCGACAAGGAGACCCGCAAGAAGTACGGTGAGGAGAAGCGGGGCATCGTGGACCCCCGCACAGGACGGATGCACCCCGGCTACAACGCCCACGTGGCAGTCACCGGCCGATTGTCCAGCTCTAAGCCCATCAATGCCCAGAACTTCCCTAGTGGGCAGCGCTCCATCGTCGTGGCCCAGCCCGGTCACGTCCTGGTCGGTGCGGACATGGACCAGCTGGAGCTGCGCATCGCGGCAGCGCTCTGGAAGGTCGAGCTGTACCTTCGCGCCTTCGCCGAGGGGAAGGACCCGCACTCCATGACAGCCTTCGCGGTCTTCGGGGACGAGTTCTGCAAGGCAGCCGGGCTCACGGCAGAGCAGTTCCACCGGCCGGGCAAGCTGGTGAGCAAGTGCTACGACCCGACCGGCGTGTTCCTCAAGGGAGCCAGCGTTGACGCCACGTCGCTGCGGAACCTCTCCAAGGCTGTGCAGTACGCCAGCCAGTACATGGCCACGGTCGAGACGGTCCACCAGCTCATCCAGAAGACCGAGCTGCCTTCCGTGGACCCGACGACGAAGAAGCCTCGGGACGATGGCACCACCGACCTGCCCTACGCGAAGCTGCCGCTGCGGCGCGTTCGGGAGATGCGGGAGAACTGGCTGACCGGAGCCCGCGAGTTCGAGCGGGGCTGGAAGACGGAGATCGACGAGTATCGGAACCTGGGCTACCTGCGGGAGCCTGTCGGTGGCCGTCGCCGAGACTTCTTGGACGGGGAAGACCCCAATCAGATCGTCAACTTCAAGGTCCAGGGCGGAGCAGCAGGGCTCATGAACCGCGCCATCGTGCAGCTCCACGAGGCCATCCCGCCGCACAAGTGGGGGCCGGGGACCGGCATCATCAACCAGTGCCACGACTCCATCGTCGTCGAGTGCCCGCCCGAGGCGGCCGAAGAGGTCTCGGGTCTGATGGAGGAGTGCATGAACCAGACCCACCCGGACCTGCCTGGAGTGCTGTTCTCTGCGTCGGCGGACGTAGGCACGAGCTGGAAGGCAGTCGGATGAACACCAGCTACTGGGCCGTCATCCAGGCGGGAGGACCCTCGGATCAGGTTTGCCGGGCGGCACCAGAGCAGCTATGACAACTGGCATGATGAGCCAGCCTGCTACTGCTGCGAGCCCCTCCCTGGCACGTCTGCTCGTGTTCTTCCGCAAGGGAGAGTCGAGCAGCGTGATCCAGGCTGGTCTCGCTGAGATCCAGGCAGCAACACCCAAGCAGGTGGTCCTCGTGGACAGCCTGTCTTGGTACGACACCCACTTTGCTGCCTGTGGAGATTGGGACTCCTGGGCCTTGGAGGCTGTGACGGGGAAGAGCTACCGGAGTCGGGAACCCTACTTTCACGGGTTCGTGCTCACCGGAGAGGGGCATGTGGGGCAGGGGACAGCCAAGGTCGTGACCTTCGCATTGGACATGCGAAAGGCCGTCTATTGGCTCTCGGGGGGAACGCTCAAGCCAGTTGCCAAGCTGACGTCGGAAGACGGCATCTGGCGCATCTCTACAGGAGGGACACCGTGAACCAGACCGAAGCCGAGGGTCAGCCCATGCCTGTCGAGGACACCACCGCGAAGACGATGGTGTCCCGACTCATGGACGACGCCAACATGTCCGCGACCGAGATCAGTGAGGCCCTCGGGCTTCGTGTCTCTCGACGCACCATCTACCGCTGGGCCAAGGGCGAGTCCGAGCCCCAGCAGTCCAGTGACCTTGTGGAGCTGAGCAGGCTCTACGAGCAGAAGTGCTCTGCGTGAGAGCCGAGGGGCTCAGGAGAAGAGGATGATCTACGCGAAGAAGGTGAAGTCCCCGCTCAAGGGTGGGGTCGATGTCGAGCTGGGTCCGAAGACGGTGCTCTTCGGGAAGAACGGAGCTGGCAAGACGGCCATCCTCCAGGCCCTCAAGCTCGGGACCCGAGGCTACGTCGACGATCAGGAAGGGAAGGCTGGGGTCAGCGCTACCGCTTCCATCGCCCGCCTCTTCCCGCCGGACACGGACCTGACGGTCTCGGTCGAGATGTCGGACGGCACCGAGTTCTCCTGGGACGCCAAGCCGCGAGGCAAGGGCTTCACCAAGCCCAAGGCCACCAGCAAGGAGCGCCCCTACAAGGTGGAGTTCCCCTTCCACACGGTGAAGGCCCTGCTGTCCGGCGACGACAAGAAGATCCGGGCCTGGCTGGAGCACCGCACGGGGAACAGCCTCTCGACGGCGGACCTGCTCAAGATGCTGCCGCCTACTCAGCAGGACGCCGCGAAGGCTGCCCTGAAGCGCTTCGATGAGCGCTCCCCGGTCGAGCTGGCGACGGCTCTCAAGGCCGAAGCCCGGAACCTCCGGGCTGCCGCCACGCGGACCGAGAAGACCATCGACGGCCTCGTGGTTGGCATCCCGCTGCCCCTCTCCGGCGCCGAGGTGAGGGAGAAGGAGGAGCGTCGAGACAGCCTCTGGAGCCAGGCCCACGCGCCCGGACTCATGTCTCCCGAGAACCACACCGCCCTGCGCGGCACCATCGGAGAGCTGGCCGAGGCCCTGGAAGCTGTGAAGGCTCAGATCAACGAGCTGCCCGAGCCCCAGGAGGGCGAGGAGGAGACCCACCGGGTCGCAGCTCAGGGCCACGCCTTGGCCAAGGAGCACCTCAGCTACCTCGGCCGCGACATCTGCTACGTCTGCCTGCGGAAGGACGCTGACGTGCAAGGAGCCTTCGACCGCTGGGCTGAGGTGCTCTCCGGGCTCCAGGCTGCCGGCTCCAGGAAGCGCCTCCAGGACCAGTACGACCGGGGGCTTGCCGAGGTCACCCGCCTGGCTGCGCAGTACAAGGCAGCGACCGTCGTGGACTCCGCGCCCGTGATGGAGGAGCACAGCGCCCTCGTCGCCCAGCTCACCACGCACAAGGCCAACAAGCGGATCTGGCAGCAGGCCGAGGGGCTCCGCAAGGAGGTCGCCTCCTCCCGTGCCACCGCTGACACCTGCACCTCCCTGGCCCGCACCTGGGAGAAGGAGGGGAAGGAGCTTCTCCTCCAGCGCAAGAAGACCTTCGAGGACAGCGTGTCGAAGTGGCTGCCCGAGGGCGAGGTCTTCGTGGTGGACCTCGACGCCGGTCGCGTCGGCCTGAAGCGGGGAGACGTGGCCCACACCTCGCTCTCTGGTGCAGAGCTGTCCCGTGTCCTGCTCGCTGTTCTCTCGGCCGAAGAGTCCGAGGGTAGCACTCCGTCTATCCTGGAGCCCGAGGACCGGGGCTGGGACCCGGATACACTCAGCGACGTGATGACAGCCCTTACCGACTCCCCGGATCAGGTGATCCTGATGAGCACGGTGCTCCCTGCCAGGAGCCCTGAGGGCTGGCGCGTCATCGAGGTGTAGTTCGCATGGCCGTCTCTTCGCTCCCTGGCATCGGGTTCACGCTCACCATCCCAGACGCCACCACTCTCGTCCCCGTGGACGGCGTGGCGTTTGGGGCCAGTGCGATTCCGGTCCCGGACAACTGCCGCACCATCATCGTCTACAACATGGACGCGGCGAACCGGATCTTCGCCAAGTTCGAGCGCACGGCCCTCATCGCGCTGCCCTTGATGGTCGTCGCCTCCTGCACGGTGATCCCGGCGCTGTCCAGCATGAGCTACGACGTGGGGTACATCGGCGACCGGCCCATCCTCTCCTCGGTCAGCTCGACGAACCTCTACTTCGTCGCGGAAGCCGGCGTGAACGTCCAGGTCAACGTGACCTACCTGATGGGCCGAGGCTCGCAGCTCCCGTAGCTACAGCCACCACGGGATGAAGCCGTGCAAGTCGGCCTTCTTGCGGGTGTAGGACCGGCAGCCGTTGCTGACGTTGCCCTCGATGGTGGTGATGGTGCCGTCGCCGTTGTCGCAGATGACCATCCCGACGTGCCCGGCCTTCGCGGTCTGAGCGGGATCGGAGTTCGAGCCCCCGCGAGCCATGCTGAAGACAGAGCCCCAGGGAGCCTCCTCGGTCTCTTCGGCCCAGAGGCCCTTCTCCTTGCCCCAGTCCTCGTACTGACTGGCTCCGCCGTAGAACTTCTTCATGGGCGTCTGAGCCCAGTCCATGTCCTTCGAGAGCTGCCCGGCTCCGACCCCGACGCCGATGCAGGTCGAGCAGAACATCGCGCACCAGGCCATGTGGCCGTACTGCTCGGTGCTCACGCTCCAGTACTCGTTGTAGCCCTCGACGACCGGCTGGATCTCCGGGCCCCAGTTGGAGCCGTCGGGGATCTCGTCCGCGCCGAGGAAGCTGATGGCGTGCTTCAGGCAGGCCCGGCGCTGGGCCGAGGCCGCGTCGGGGATCTTGGCGACCAGCTTCTCCTTCTCGGAGAGGACGGCGCTGTCGTCACCGATGTCCTCCTCGCGGGGAGTGGACTCCGCCTCCAGGGCCGCCCAGGTCTGGAAGCCGACGATGCCGTCGACTTGCAGGTTCCGGGACGCCTGGAACTGCTTGACCGCCGAGGCGGTGTTCGGGCCGAAGTCGCCGTCCTCCGCGACGGTGTGCCCGTGTCCGTTGAGGCGCTGCTGGAGGACGAGGACGTCGTTGCCCTTCGCGCCTTGCTTCAAGAGGGGGTGGCTCATCCTTCGGCTCCCTCCTGCCGGGCCCGAACCCGCTCGGCGCGACGACGCCTGCGGGCAGCGACCTTGGTCCGGCCCTTGGCCTCCGCCTTGTCGGCCCGCTCCTCGATCTTGTCGGGGTCGCGCTTGAGCGCTTCCTGGAGGGCAGGGATGATCTTCGTGATGGCTGCCTCGATCGCAGGACCATCACCGGCCTCCAGCGCAGAGGCAAGAGGTTCTCCGACAAACAGCCGCCAAGCCAGGATGCCGTCCAGCACGTCCACGAGGAGCGCCTGGGCCTCCGGCTCGCTCAGGCCATCTCCAATCAGCTCGGCCAGGGCTTCCTGCCCCGCCTCTGCAGCGACTTCCTTCGCTTCTTCGGTCAGGTCTTTCAGGACTTCGGAGAGATCGGTGGCCACGAGACACCTCTTGGGAGTGGAGCGACAAGCATACATCTTGTCGTGTGCAGCACTTCATGTTTGCAGAAGTCGTGTGGGATGACACGAGCGGAGGTAGAACAGGAGAATGGCAGCGGTCATGCCAGCACAGGAAGTAAAACGGATGCCAGCCAGCCAGGCCGAACTGCGAGAGGCATTCCGCAGGCTGCATGCTGCCGCGCCCGAAGCCACCACGGTAGTCGAGACCCACATCGACGCGCTGGAGGAGCAGGTCCTGCTCCACACGTCCGAGGACGCCTTCAAGTCGTTCGTCCTGGGCCAGGCTCAGCAAGCAGGTGTGACCCAGAGCCTGCTCCAGCGGTTGGAGAGCACGATTCTCGCTGACCTGGTGCGGGCAGAAGCCGCTCTGGCTGAGGCCAACCTCCTGAACGCGAAGAGTCGGGAGCAGAAGGCTCTGACGACCCGTCAGATCCTCTCCCAGCCCGTGGTGTTGGCCGCCGTCGGCATCATCAGCACCCTCCTCACTGGCCTGATCACCCTCCTCCTCCACCTCGCAGGAGCTTCCTGATGTCTACCCGCTACCCCGCGACGACGGAGGAGCTGGCGATGCAGCTCATCGCTGCCTACGAGCGCGGCGAGACGTGCCCCCCTGCGACGGAAGAGGCACTTCGAGAAGCGCTGCCGGTGGATGCCTCCTGCCCGCCGAACTGCCCCTACGCTGCTCGGAGGCGAGCGACTGTTGTGCTGCGCCTGCCGGTGTCCGCAGTGTTCCGCCTGCCGCTGGATGTGGCTGAGAACGGGTAGTTACTCGCCTTCCGCCAAGATCGAGTCCAGGTACTCCTCCAGCATGTCGTGAACAGCCTGCCGGAAGGCTTCCTTCTGGATGGCGTTTAGGTCCCGCGCCTCGACCACGGCGTCGAAGTGGATCTTCAGCCGCACGAAGATGTGTGAGTCCCTGGTGTTTCCGGAGAACCTGACCTCGGCCTGAGCCAGCGTCCGGCCGTAGTGCGCGTCGCTCACGTCCTCGACGACGTCCTTGACCGTCTCGTAGAACCCGGCGGCGTACCGGAAGATCTGCTCCCAGTTGCCGCTGCCTGGACGAGATCCCGTCCGCCAGGGCGGAGGGCGGAGCGACGCCCCGTTCTGGGCCTTCTCGTGTGCCGCAGCCGCTGCGGAGATTCCAGGATGTTTCTGCTCAAAGCTGCGAAGAATCTTCTGCGCAGATGCCCGTTCTCCCCCCTCGCCGCCCTCGGCCAGGGCCTTGACCTTGAGGTAGCGGTTCAGCAGCTTCTCGTTCATGGAAATGGCTTCCGGGGGATTGTCATTTGGCGCTCACGTGTGGTATCACATGAGGGCTGTGAGGGCACAATCCAGACTCTGATGAGGAGGGCTGCTAAGTTGCTGTGTAGGTACAAGAAGGCGAGGGCGCGAGGGAAGGAATCTCTGCGGAAGGCGGTCGAGGAAGACCAAGAACTACTGGGCACGTTCGGGATGGGGCTGTTGTCGGTCGACAACGGCCTCCGCGTGGTGCTGAAGAAGTCTCTGCGGGACGAGCGGATCAACCCGTGGGACGTGATCGAGGTGAACTCGAAGCTGTGGGGGTGGCTTCGGCCGCTTCTTGTCGAGCTGGTGGAGCACCGAAGGGGGAAGGCTACCTCCGCCGAGGTCGCCTCGGGTTCCGGCTTGAACGGACACCACGCCCCACTGAACGGCGCGTCCGTGCTGAGCGGCGGCCCGTAGGGTTGTTCCCCGCGACCTCGTGCAGGTCGATGATGAGGTCTATGAGATCCCGGCCATCCTGCCGTCGTCTCAGCTCCCGCATGTCCGCTCCTCGGGTGTAGAGCGGGCGGACCCTGGCCAGGCTGGCGTGGATGTGCCGGGCCCTGGCTTCTGTCCTCCTGGCGATCAGAGAGCCTCCGCCCTCCTCCACGATCTCTTCTGCTTCTCTGTAGGGCACTTCGAGGTCTCGCACGACATGGGCGACGGCAGCCCCGTGGGCAGCGGCAGCAATCTCCTCGAAGATCAAGTAGTTGTTGAGGTATAGGACATTCTGGTCCTCCTCTGGGAGTTGGTCCATGAAGGCGAAGATCCGGTCGATCCTGTCCTTGGTGATGACGATCTCAGCGGAGTCGGTCTCCTCCTCGTCAGCGCGGAGGGTCGCCCCGATGCCAGGAGGCTGATCGGAGTCCGGCCTCGGGGACCGCAAGAACCCCCGCCCCCGGCGCCGGCGCCCAGGAGCTGCCGGCGGGGACATGGAGGTCGTCAGCTTGCCCTGCTTGACGACCTTCATGACCGCGTCGTTGGCCTCCTTCATCAAGCCCATCGCGATTTCGTTCCACATGAACAGGGAGCGAGGCCCGCTGCGCTTTCCTCTCTCCAAGAGGTTGAGCTGGAGGTACTCCACGACCTCGTCCTTGTGTCCCGTGCGACCTGCAAAGGTCGCGCCTGCGATGAGGGCGAGCTGGTCCTCTTCGTCGATGATGAACGCCGCTGCGGTGATGCCAGCCACGGGGCCACCTCCGAGAAAAGAGTAGCTCGTAGCACCCTGTCTGGGGGGCGGGCGCAGACCCTTGGAGTGCTACGGGGTAGGTTGGATGCTCTCAGGAGTTCGCCTCATGGCTCGTCGCAACCCCATCTGGGTCACTCCCGCCGGCACCGCTGGCTACCTCAGTGCTGATGAAGCAGAAGGTGTCGCTGGGACACGCTTCGGCGGGCACAGCCGCTACAAGGCGAAGCATCCGACGCGTGGTCCCGTGCCTCGCTTCATCGAGCGTCAGGCCCGGCTGGAGATGCCGCCTGGCCCACTCGCAGCAGGCTGGTCCACCCAGAGCGAGGTGATCGAGCACCCGGCAGGCCGGACGGTGAAGTACCACCTCCTCTACCGGGGGGAGCCGACCGGCAAGTACGCGCTCGACCCGAGCAAGGCTGCGTTGCTCACCCACCGCCTGGAGCTGCGAGACGGGAAGTGGCGGAAGCGCCGTCCGGGCTGGATGACCAAGAAGAACCCGGCGAGGGAGTTCGGAGATCCTCGACTTGAGTTCGTCCCCACTGTCGGGACTGACGGAGAGTCCCTTCGGCGCGGCCCAGAGGGCACCCTGAGGAAGCCCTACTACGTAGCAGCCCACTCTGGCTCCTCCTGGGGCTGGGTCAAGTGGCGGGGGGAGAACAAGAAGGTTGTGGTCTACCCGCCGGGGTGGCTCTCTGCGGATGACTTCGGCTGGAAGGTTGCCGAGGATCTCCGGCAGCAGCGGATGGTGGTGGATTGGGAAGACGGCGAGCAGCACGGGAAGCGCGGTGGCAAGTCTGCCAAGAAGAACCCCTACGGCTACACCCAGGACGACTACCGGGCCTACTACGCTGAGAAGAAGGCGCTGGGCTGGGACCGGAAGAAGATCAGCGTCAACTGGAAGCGCAAGGTCCAGCGGGCCAAGAAGAAGATTCTGGGAGCCCGCAAGGTGGAGCGGGATGCCCGCATGGCCGTCCAGAAGGAGGAGACCCGCCTTCGCAACGAGAAGAAGCGCCTCGAAGCGCGAAAGCACAAGGGCGTGATGACCTTTGCCTTCGACGAGATCTACGACCTCGCCCAGGAGATCTTCGGGCACAGCGAGTTCATCCACTCCAGCGGCATGTTCGACTGGAACAACGAGACCCGGGTCATCCAGGCGGAGCTGTACAGCCCCAAGTGGTCCAACTGGTTCGAGCCTGCGCTGCTCAAGAAGTTCGTCAGCGGCTTGAAGAAGATCAGGGCCAAGTACAAGCCCTACGGACTCAAGATGACGGTGGCGGTGAAGAACCCCGGCCGGTGGTGAGCAACAAGCCGGGCATCGACTCGACCAGCCTGGGGCTGTTCCTGGTCGCTGGCGGGCTCGGACTGCGCGCCTACACGAAGAGGAGGGAGTGGCAAAGCGAGGCCGAGATGCTCTCTGACTACCTCCCCTTCGCCGGAGCAGTACTGGTCTGGATCGCCTACGACCGCTGGTACGACGGGGTGTGGCCCTTCGAGCGCGAGGATGCTCCAGGCAGGGACCGCTACGGCCGGCTCAACCCCGGATGAGTTTTAAGAGTTTCAAGCGTGGAGCTGCGTCCATAGCGGGCGTCACGTTGTTGAAGGTGGCCAGGCCGGTCGCCTCGCCGGCATGGTGGTTCAGACCGGGACCAACGGACTTCGAGTTCGGATACACCGCGTATTTCTATCTCGGATACGTCACCGTAGGCTCTAGGGGACGGCGCGTTGCCGTGGTCCTGGCCGTCGATGACCTCCACCGGGACGGTCAGCTTTCCGGCGCGCTTGCCGTGATGAAGATGCCAAAGGGAAAGGGACCACACGACTTGCATTGGGGGCTCGCTACGGTAGGCGGCAGACACGGGGTGCGACACGGTCAGTTTATCGGGCTGCTGAGGGGGGAGGCCTGGGCCTCGCCCGTCATCGTGGTCAGCGGGAAGACGACAGCGCGTGGATACGCAACATCCATGAGGAAGCTGATTCGCGAGGCTGGGACACCGCGTCAACTGAAGCGGCTGGGCGATTACTCCTCCTACACGCTCACCAAGCTGCAAGGCACGGACTCCGCGAGGGCTCGGCGCTGACGGACGAAGCTACTCGGGAAGTAGGGCTGGTCAGCCCAAGGAGATCATCCGTCGTGGTCGAACCAGGAGGTGGAGAAGCGCCTGCCGCTCAGGACATTCTTGATGACGACCCGCTCCCGTGGGTACATCATGCGCAGGTACCGCCGAACTCGCTGGTAGAGCTGGCTCCTGCCAGCCCAGCTATCCGCGAGACTTGCGTCGGTTGCAAGGAACTCAGCGGCGCACGCTCGGCCGAGACCCTGCTTGCCAGCCCTGTCAGGGAAGTGGACGACGATCTCCCACTCTACGAAGTCCGGGCGGGGTAGTCCTGTGGGACCCGGAACCCACGAGTCATGCAGCATGGCCTCTGGATCCAGGATGACGGCCCCTCGGCCACCGCGTGAACCACGCTTGGCAGGGTTCTGCCGAGTCCTTCGTGCTCGTTCCGCCGGCGTGAACGGCAAGCACCGGCTCCCACCCACAATGTGGGTGAGGCCCGCGTGGTCTGTGCCCATGTCTCCAAGGGGCTCCCCACAACGATGACACCTATTCCTCCTGTCGTCCTTGACATAGGATTTTGTTTTGAGCATCGGGAAGTCTCGGGGCAAGGCCCTGAACCAGCTCACACCGGGCCCTGGGAAGTACCGTTCGATGACGAACTTGTTGTCTTGCTTGCGGACGCGGTACTCGGGCCGAGGATCCTCGTCGCCGGTGTTCGGATTCAGTCCTCTCAGCTCGCCAACGTAGTACACATTAGAGCGGCTGTAGGGCCCAGGCGGATATTCCAGGGACTGGATCCAGAGGATGAGATCTGTCCACTCCTCCTCGATCTGCCGGGGTGAAGCCCACGTCCAAACGGCTCTTGCTCCGGAAGCTGTAGGTCCACGGGGGTCCAGGTACGCCTTGAACTGGGCCAGGGTGAAAGGCCCCGCGTGCTGCGTCCAGGGGTTCTGCCGAGCCTGCCGAGCCCGCCGGGCCTGCCTCCTGGGTCTGCCTGCCATGTCAGTCCTCCAGTTCGCCTGCCGCTCGCCTCTGCGAGGCGGTGAAGAGAGCGTTCCTCTCTGCCTTCGCCTGGGCAGAGAACACAGAAGCTGACCGGAACGTGTACTCCTGGGAGGGGTCTTGCTCCACGTACCCAACCCACCACTCTCCCGGCCGTCCTGGGCTCAGGATCATGTAGCCATCGAGAGTGGCCCTGAACCAGTCTCTGCTGTCTCCCAGCCGAACCCAAGAAGAGGCCCAGATAGGAGCCTTGATCCATGAGGATGGCTGCTGCCTTCGAGCAAGTCTTGCTCTGCGCTTTGGTCCACCTGCCATGAGAGTCTCCGTGGAAAAGTCAGCGTCGCCGCTTTCGGCCGATGCTGCCGATGTGCCACCCGTAACGCCTCGCCGTGACTCTATCATCGACCAGGTGCGCAGAGAGCGTGTACCCCTCCTCTTCTCTCAGCACCTTGAGGATGGCTGCTGCCTTCGAGGGGGCGCGAACCGCGATGTCATAGGCGTCGCCCTCGGGGCCTTCGACCCAGACGACCCAGACGCTCTCGGGATTCATGCGAGCAAGTCTTGCTCTGCGCTTGGGTCTGCCGGCCATGTTGCACTCCGGGTGTTCAACCCCAGAGTAGCCCTCCCCAGAGGGGAGACCCAGAGAACCGACCAGGACAGGGTGCTACAGCCTTGGCGGGGTTGCCTCGCGCGCATCGCGTGGCGTACACCCGCGCACACATGAGGATCTGGCGAAAACCCAGTGATTTCGCACGCTTACGCAGAGTTACCGAAATGTTATATTTCCGTACCTTTGCCCTACGGGGGATCTGGCCGTCTCGAAACGCCCCGGTTCGACCCCTCCCCGAAGGGGAGCCTCGTGGCGTGCCTGCCGGGTGCCGGCTGGCAATCCGGGTTAGGCTCCTCCCACGGAGGAGGGCCTAGGACTCCTCGTCGGCTCGGCTCTTGTCTTCCAGTGCAGGCAGCGCTTCCCCGCCGAGCAGCCTGTAGCTCAGCTCGCCCACGACCTCGGTGAGTCGGGCAAGCTCGGGATTCCGGGCTGCGACCTCCAGGGCCTGGATGACGACCTTGGCCTTCTCGATCTCGATCTTCTCCTGCTCCTGGTCCAGGCGCCTCCGCTCCAGCTCGGCTTCGAGCATGAGCTTGCTCTGGTCCATGTCCTGGTCGTGGGTCTGCTGTTCTCCGGCCAGTCGCTGCCGCTCCTCTTCGAGGAAGTGCTGCCGGTCGGTCTCTGCGCGACGACGCTCCTCTGCTTCGTGGCGTGCCTTGATCTCCTTGTACCGGCGACCAGCTTCGAGCCGATCTGACATGGCGACCTTGCCGCCCTGCGGGTGAAGGCCATTGGCCAAGGACTGGAGCTGGGTGAGGAGCTGCTGCTCCACGGAGTCGATGGGCATGGGACCTTGTATCCGCCGAGGTGTCGAATGGCACTCTCGGGTAGCTTCTTCGCCTGCCGATGTAGCACCGGAAGCACCCCAAGAGTCTGGTCGGGTCGACGGCGTGGAGCTACTCTCATCCCATCGGAGAGATCCCCATGCCCATCTACCTCAAATCCACAACCGCTCGCCGCAACATGGCCTGGCCGAAGGTCATTGACGGCACCGAGTTCGAGAGCTTGAAGGAGTACGTCGAGTTCCGCGAGGCCACGGAGAAGTTCGGGGGAGGCCGCAAGAGCAGCTCCTCCGGCAAGCCTCGGAAGAAGAAGAAGGGGACCGGCGAGTACGAGGACAAGTACGCCCAGATCGTGAAGTCGGTCGGGTGGGAGGTTCTTGACCCTCGGCTCCACTACCTCCACCCGGAGAAGGAGGACCTGTTCCTCGTGCTCCGGGAGTCGGCGCGGGAGGACGGCATCAGCCAGTCCCAGGCGATCCTGAAGCCCTTCGGGGTGACGCCAGCCATGCGGGATGCCATCCACGCCGAGATGGTGAAGGCCGGCGTCGTCTGCGTCGGGCGCGGTGCTTGTCATGCCACGACCCCGGCTCAGAAGGCCCAGGCTGCGAAGATCCTGGGCAAGCACATCAACCTCCCCGCTCAGAACAACCCGAGGCGTCGCCGCCGTCGGTAGGTCGAGGCTGTAGCACTCGGTCCTTCTCGGGCAGGAGTCCGAAGGCTCGGGGGTGTGCTACTTCTTCATCTGGACGCCAGGCATCAGTCAGCAGTCTCACCTGCGTCCGTCCCACTCCTTAGGACTGCACTCGGAGTCTTCTCATGGCTATCGCCGCTTCCGTCGCGGGCATCTCGTCCACCTTCAGCATCCACTCCACCTTCACGGCTGGGCAGGGCACCTACAGCATCACCACTGGACGCTCCTTTCGGGTCCTCCAGGTGATCGGCCAGGGCGCTGCTACCTCCGTCATCACGGTCCGGAAGAACACGGGCGCTGGCGACACCATTGCTGTCTGTACTGTCGACGTGCTCAGCGAGGGGATGCTCGCTGACATCACGCAGGCCAACGCCAACGTCCTGGCGACCGACATCCTGCACATCACGGTGGCCACGGCCAACGCCGAAGGCGTCGAGATCATCTGCGCGGCGACGGCTGGAGGTCAGGCCCTCACCACGGCGAACTTGACCTGATCCACCCCTGACGCCACAGAAGCAGGAGGGCTTGCATGGCTGGTAACCTCAACGACTTGCACGCCTTCCGCTTCTTGGCGGACGGGACGGCTGGTCCCTTCGACTTCGTCTGCACGCGGGGTTGGCTGGTCATCGACCAGATCGCCTCGACGAACACCTCGGTCGCGGGAGCCACGGTCCGCCTTCAGCGGTCCACGGCAGTCGCACCTGCAGTCTTCAACAACGTGGGCGATGCCCTCGCGACGGACACGGTGGATGACATCGAGTACGTCGCAGCGAATGTCAACGCTCAGACCATCTTCCAGACCGGGGACACGATGCGCATGATCGTGGCCAACCTGGCCGAGGCGGACCTGATCGTCGAGGTCCTCCCCACAAGCTGGGTCGCGGGGTGATTCATGGCTGAGACTGTCAACAACGTCGTCATGGTTCAGGCTACCCACTCCGATGGGACAGCCAACTCCGAGACGTACACCATGAACCGGTCTGGAGTCGTCTACGACCTCGTGGTCATCGCGACCAACGCCGGAGCAGGCACAGTCACCCTCCAGAACGGAGCGGCGGGCATCTCCGGTGCCCTGAACCCCGCTTCGACGGACACCCGTGCCGTGCGCTCCCTCACGGGGGAGCAGTGGTCGACGGTGCAGAAGTCACTGGCGGTCGGGGACGTCCTGACCTTTGCGGTCAGCGCCAACACGCTGAACTACGAAGCCTACGCCTACATCTACCCCACCCCCGGCGTGGCAGGCTGATCTGATGGCTACAACGATCTGCAACGTCCTCACGGTCACCATCTCGCCGCTCGACAACACTGTGCCTGCGGCAGCTCGGACTTACACGGCGACCCGGTCTCTGCGTCTCTACGACCTCAAGGCCTTCCTCGTGGACGACCCCGCACCGGGTACCTACACCTGCATGGTCCTCAACCAGCCACCAGTGGGCGGGGCGAACACCGCGCTCACCCTTCAGACGGCGCTCAACCCGGACCAGGGGGACATCTTCCGGCTTGGCCAGAACGCTGCTGACACCGCAAACGACGCCTTCACGCAGGTCTCGGCGGGCAGCACCTGTGTCTTCGTGTACAACGACAACGACAGCATCAGAGCGACCCTCTACTGCTGGCCGCTGTAGGAGCGCCTGATGGCCGGACAACGACCCCTTCGCTTCCTCAAGTCGCGCTACGACCACCACTATCTGGTCCCGCAGCAGCGGATTCCGGGCTACCTGCCGTACCCCAACCCGGTCGCGCCCGGGAACGTCTTCGTGCCCAACGCCTCCAGCGTGGACTGGCCCCAGGCCCAGTTCGCGCCCCCCTGGCTCCCGCCCGGCAGCGCCAGCTTCTCCCCCTACCAGTACCCGAACTACGCGGACGACCAGCTCCTCGCAGGCACGGACGACCTGGTGCTCGACAACCCCGTCTACATCGACACCACCCAGCTCATGTGGATGGCAGCAGCGGCGGCCCTCGGGTACTTCGCGGCCAAGAAGGGCTGGGATCACCAGCTCCGGACGTTCGTCAAGTCGAAGCTGTAGGAGCACCCCATGAAGAGCCTCATGCAGGTGAACCCGGAGCACGTCCAGACGCGAGACCAGACGATGCGAGTCGTCACAGCAGCCGTCGCCGGACCTGCCCTTCTCGTGGCGGGCTACCGCTACCCGGGCACCTTCCAGGCCAAGGCAGTGCTGATGGGTCTCGGTGCTGCCCTGATCTACGCGAACTTCTCCACCTTCCGTGAGGTCTTCGATGGCGAAGAAGAGTCGGAAGAGCCGGAAGAGGAAGACGTCCTCCTCGGGCTCGGCCTCACCTCCTGAAGTGACGCTCTCTGAGCAGGAGAAGCAGGTCGCACTGGCCGAGCTGGGCCTCACCCCGGCCGAGCTGGCGGCCCGCACGCCCACCTGGGCCTACCTCCTCGGAGGAGGCATGGTGCTCGCAGCGCTGGCCGTCTCCATCCGCCTGGCGAACCGATGACTATCGGACAGCTCGCTCACCGCCGCCAGACCGAAGCGGAAAGAGCCCTCGGGGTGAAGCTCCCGCTGACATGGGATATTGGACCGTATGCACATTTCCGTACCCCACGCGGCTTCGGCGTGACGTTCCACAGCCACAGGAACCCCAAGTGGGGGACGTGCCACATCCGGTTGGCAGAGAAGCTCGTCACTTCCCCCCAGCACAGGCAAGACGGCATCATCCAGCATGAGTTGGGGCACGTCATTGACCTCACCATTCCTCCTCGCCAACTCGACAGATGGGCGGCTGGGAGGGGCATCTCCCTTCCTCCTCAGGCTCACGGAGAGATTCGAGCCGATGCGATTGCCCACTCTGTGTGGGGGAAGCCACTTCTTTACGACAGGGATACTGTCCAGAGCACCCGCCATGGGAGCTGGCCACGCCCGAAGCACCTGGGGACCTGATGGCAGGAAGACCGAAACGAAGAGCAAGACTTGCCAGAGCCAGAAGGAACACCACCTTTCCGGCAACCTTGTCTCTTGCTGCCGGGACCGCTCCTCCCTTCAACAGCGTGTACGAGGAGTGGAGGCGAACTTCCCTTGATCCTAGTGGAGGTGAATACGCTGCCGCCCCGTCTGCCCTCTACGCAGACCGAAACGGAGAGCTGCTCTTCATCGGATACGCTGATGTCCCTATGAAGGGAGGAGCGCTCGATTTGTATGCCACTCCTGGCAGTTGGAGGCGGAAAGTGATCGCGGCATGGTGGAGGGGCGAGGAAGAGGCGGAGATGGACGATGAAGACGTGGGCATCGACCTGTTCTCCATGCTGGTTTTCCCCTCAATACAAGCTGCCCTCACTTCCCTGAGAGCCGGAACCAAGCCGGGAGACTCGTTCAAGAGCACAGAAGGAGGCCGCGTCACCGGGTCGGAGACAGGAGGCGAGAGCATGGGATGGTTCAATCAATGAGCCGAGCCCTAACGCCACCGACTCACCTCGCTCTCCGCCAGCACCTGAAGCGGAAGGGGCTTCTTCCGTCCACGCGAGCCAAGTACGAGGAGATCATCGACTCGGCCGGTGGGGCGGACCTCATCGAGTGGATCAACAACAAGGTCCACGCCCGCACTCCGATCGGCACCGTCCTCCCGGCTCGCGCCGCCGTGAAGCACTACCTCATGGCCGAGCAGGGCTACACGGAGGAGGAGCTGGAGCAGCTCTTGCCGAAGGCGCGGGGTCGGAGCACCCGGTTCCGGGACGCCCTGTCTCCTCAGCAGCTTGCGCTGTACCACGCAGCAGTCGAGCAGGTGGATCGAGAGCCCGCGAAGACCATCCTCAAGCTCCTGCCCAAGACGGGGCTCCGCATCAGCGAGATCTGCTCCCTCCAGGCGTTCGACATCGAGACCCAGGACGGCAACAGCTACCTGGTCTTCAGGGGCAAGGGCGACAAGCAGAGGGTGGTGCCGCTGGTCGGCTCTGCCGCGACCCTGCTCGCCTCCTTCATAGCAGAGCAGCAGCCAGGGAAGTGGCTTTTCACCGGCTATATGGGCCGTCCGGTCGGCCCCCACGCCATCCGGAAGTACACCCGCAAGATCGCGGAGAACAACCCGGAGCTGGCCGGGCTGTCGCCCCACGTCCTGCGTCACACTTTTAGTACTTTGGCGCTGCGCAGGGGCATGGATTTGCGTACCCTCCAAGAGATCCTTGGGCACAAAAGCATAAAGACAACCCAGAGATACCTCCACCCTACCCGCTCGGACCTGTACGACAAGATGAGGCTGCTTGACTTGTGATGTGAGGCAACATAGCCTTTGTTTGGCGACTTCACGGTGACCTCGTGGAGTTGTTGGCCCCGACCGGATCGTCCTCCGGCGGGGCTTCTCATTGTGTAGAGGGTGAACTGGGATCGGGCCCGATCTCGGGAAACACCCCCTTTGACCGAGGGATGGCTGCGTAGTACCGAGCAGGGGGGTTCAAGCCTGGATCGGGCTACCCACCAGATGAACATGGACCGCCGGCTTGGGAGTGAAGCGAGTTCTCAACTCGCCTCCCCACTCCGGCCAGGACGCAAGTCCGATCTCGATCGCCATGTGGACGGCCTCCATGTTGTCCGGCTTCGCCAGCAACTCGGGTCGAGGGTCCTCCGCGCTAGGGAGGAGTCCGGCGATGGTGATGAAGTAGACCCCATCGTGCTGGCGGATCAGGGTGCCCCAGGGCTCTTGGTGCAGCCGGCTCATGTAGCTCTCTGCGGTGAGAGCCTCCTCCCCAAGCCGCTTCATGCAGACGCCGATGATCTCCTCGGAGACGACCACAGCCACAAGGCGGTTCTTGCTGTCCACCGTGAGCGTGGGCAGGACCTGCTGGGGGGCGGTGAGTTGCATGGCTGTCTCCTGACTCCAGGCTACCTCACCTCCGCATGGCTTGGAGTCTCCGCCTGGCTTTCTTCTCGTTCGCAGCTGAGAGCCGCTTCCCGATGATCACCTTCACGTCCTGACAGACGCGCACCGAGGTGAACTCCTTCGGGCGGAAGAGTTCGAGGGGATGCACCACCAACTGGAAGCGGTCGTGGTGGTCGACTCTCCGCTCCGGAAGGTAGCCGTGCATCCGGCACCAGCTCGCCGCAGAGCGCGTCTTCCACCGCTTGCCGTAGAAGACGACGGCGTGGGTGTTCGCTGGGCTGGGCAGCGGCGGAAGCGCATCCCCTCGCCCCAGGCTCGTGATCTTCGGGGTCTTCTCGACGACGAAGGTGTCCCAGGAGCGGACCAGGGACTCGACGTTGGAGATGGTCGTCTCGGCCGTGTCCTCGCTGCCGATGGCGGCCCGGATCAGCCTCCGCTTCTGCCTGACGATGCTGTCCAGTCGGTCGTCGATGGTCCCGGCGGCGTGGAGGTACCAGATGGTCGTCCGGTGCTTCTGCCCGATGCGCCGGATGCGGTCCTCGGCCTGCTCCTCGTCGGCGCTGGTGAAGTAGCGCTCCAAGAACAGGAGATGCCGGGCGGCGTGCAGGGTGATGCCCTCCTTCCCGGCCTTGCTGCAGATGAGCACGGGGAAGCGGTTCGCCTGGAACTGGTCGATGTACTTCTGCCGCTTCTTGGGCGAGGTCTTGCCCTCCAGGACCTGGTGCCTCACCCGCTGCGCCCTCAGCGACTTCACCAGCTTCCTGAGCACGACCTGGTGCTCCAGGAAGACCACCACGGGCTCGCCGATCCGCACAGCGCGGGCGATCCAGTCCCCTGCGGCAGGCACCTTGAACTCGCCCACCAGCCGGCGGAGGTAGCCCATCTTGGTGAAGGCTTCGGCAGCCATCGCACGCTCGACCGCTGCTTCGGCCATGCCCTCACCGAGCAGCCTCTCCTTCTCCTTGCGCAGCCAGGTCTCGAAGTCGTCGACAGCCCGGTCGTACTCCGACTGAGCCCGCTCTCGCAGCTTGACGTAGAGGTAGGACCTCCGCTTCGGGGGGATCTCGGGGGCCACATCTTCGAGCAGTCGGCGGATCATCGGGGGCTGGCTGCCGTACAGGGCGTTCAGCGAGCCCAGCTCGTCCTGCGTGTTGATGATCGGGGTGCCCGTCATCAGAAGAAGCCCCTTCCCACCCCGACTCAGGCGGTAGAGGGCTTGGCTGCGGAGGGTGTCGGGGTTCTTGGCAAGGTGGGCCTCGTCAGCGACGATCGCGTGGAGCTTGCAGGAGTGGAACTCCATCTCCCGAGCGTCCAGCAGGGCCCAGCTCGTGATGAAGATGTTGGCGTGGCGGTCCAGGGGACTGCTCATGTCCTCCACGATCTGCGTCCGGAGCCCCGGAGCCCAGGACTTGAACTCCCGCTTCCAGTTGTGAGTCACCGAGGCCGGGCACACGATGAGCGCCGGCAGGCTCCAGCGGCCCGTCTCCAGCAGGGAGACCACGGCGATGGGGGTCTTCCCCGTCCCTGGTGCTGAGGCCAGGATCGTCCGCAGGTGGTTGCGCTTAATGTGGTCGATATCCTCGCGCTGGAACGGTCGGAGAGTCTTCATGCAGCACTCATTCTAACCGCCTGTGCCGGCTGGCAAGCAGGAGCCGTGGTACGGGTGGAGCATGGCTCGAAGTCGGCAGAACCCCAGAGGTCTCCCCGTCCTCACGCAGGGCGCGACCATCGTCCGCGTGGGCCGGCACGGGAAGCACACCCACCTCTACAACCCCCACTCCGGGCTCCACGCCTGCAAGAGCGGCGTCAACGCCGGCAGGGGCGGCCCCAGCGGTGCAGTTCCTGAGCTGTACGAGACCGACGCGACCGAGATCACCTGCTACCGCTGTGCCAAGCTGGCGACCATGAACATGGCCCGCTTCGGCACTCCTGTCCCGAGGGCTCCCTGATGGCGAAGCGGAGCTGGGGCGAGTGCGACGAGCTGCCGCTGGCTGGATCCACGGACCGCTGCGAGGACTTCAGCCCGAGCTACGACACGCAGCGCCTGGCCCGGAAGGCTCAGCGGGACGAAGACGAAGGCCCCCTCTTCGAGGCCGTCAACCTCCTGACCGGGATCCCCACAGACCAGCTTCGCCTGAGCATGCGGCTGGGCGCGGACCTCAAGCTCGACGACGAAGACCTCCCGCTGCTGCTCGACACCACCGGATACGCGCTGCCCTCCGGGGTGGACCCTTCCCTGCTGCTCGCGACCGGGCGGCTGGTGGACCTCCTCGTCCCCCGCGACCCCGAGACGATGTACAGGGCTCAGGTGGCCCGCTGCGCGGAGCTGGTCGACGACGAACGGGCCTTCCGGGCGGCGGGATGCAAGCGAGAAGGCCACCTCATGCTCCCGCAGGGTCGGCTGGGCTTCCGTCCCGGCAGCAGCTACGAGGGCGATCCTCGCTTTGCCTGGAAGGAGAAGGAGCCTGGCAACACCCAGCTCCGCCCAGGGAAGAAGACGAAGAAGCGGTGGAAGGCCAAGAAGCCGCCCCTGACCGCGAGGACGCAGAGCCCCGCAGCCCACGCCCGGGCGCAAGAGAGGGCCGGAGGAAAGGCCCACGACCTCTTCCGCCTGGCCGATGAGATCCAGGCTGGGCTCCTCCAGTACGCCCGCCAGTCCAGCGCCGACCCCCGCTCTGTCCAGATCCCCCACAAGACACGTCCCCTGGAGGATGCCGGGATCCCCCGAGCTGCTGCCCGCTTCCTCGTGAAGAAGATGGGTGGCCAGCCCCTCTCGATCCGTCCCTCCGCATGGCTTGGAGTCTCCGCCGAAGCCCTGGAGCGGATCTCCCTCCTGTTCGGAGACGCCTCCTACGCTGTCATCGACGAGACCCTGGGCTTCAACCTCGCCGGAGCCAAGCTCCGGCAGGTGAGGGGCCCTGTGCGGGCCTCGCCGGGGATGAGGAAGCTCCTGGCTCGGCTCAAGGGCAAGAGCCGTCCCAAGCGGGCGGTGGTCCAGCGCCAGTTCCTCCCGATCCGCGAGATCCGGATCGGCAACAAGGTGGTCTACCCCAGCCCAGAGGAGACCGACAATCCGCTGGGTGACCTTCGCCGAGCCGTGAGGGCTGCCACGAAGGGCTCTCGCTGGACCCTCTTCCTGACCGTGGGGGACGTCGAGCCGTTCCAGACGGTGAAGTTGCAGCACTCCGTCTTGTTCGGTCCCAAAGGCGCAGCCGACCTCCCGGACTACACTACTCTGCGCGGCTTCTCACTCCCTGAGCTGTCGTCCATCATCGCCCGCAAGGTCCTCTCCGAGGATCGTCGAGCACGCTCTGACACTCCTGCCAAGAAGAACCCTGTGTCCACCGTCGTCCTGACCCCCGACCAGATCGAAGGACTGGAAGTTGGAGATGCCCGTCTCTACAAGCGGGGCATCACGCCGGACCGAGACCTCTACATCTACAACAGCAAGAAGCGTGGCCCCCAGGTCGTCACGGCCAAGCGGCTCAAGACCTGGCTCGCGCTCCCCTTTCGCCGCGATGCCGCGTCCGCCCGCCGGATGCAGGAAGACGAGCGGAGAGCTGACACCCCCCTTTCCTCAACCCCCTTGCTCGTCGCAGCCAACCCCCGCAGGAATCCTCCCATGCCCAAGTACCCGCTCTACCACGACGAGGTCCTGTCCACGGACCCGACCCTGAACCGGCTCACCGACTACTACTACCCGGGCACCATCTGGGACTACTACGAGGAGGGTGCGTTCGGCCAGTACAACGTGTCCGTGCCGGTCAACCGCCGGAACCCCTCCAAGCGGAAGGGCCAGAAGAAGGGCCTGAGCGAGAAGTCCCGCGCCAAGTTCCGTCGCGTCGCGACTCGCGCCCAGCAGATCGCCAAGGCGTCGGGCTGTGACTTCAGCTCCGCCATGCGGGAGGCCTGGCGCGAGGAGAAGTCCGGGGCCCTGGGCGGAAGCCGGGCTGCGGCCAACCCGCGCAAGCAGAGCAAGCGCTCCAAGGCCCACCGCGCCCGCCACCACCGCTACCGGGACTCCGGCCACGCGGCTCGTGCCAAGAAGGCGATGGAGTTCAAGCACGGGTACGGCATCTCGCTGAAGGACGCCTGGGCCCACGTGAAGGCGGGGACCACCCCCAGCCGCGCTGCGGCCAACCCCCGCGTCACCTGGCCCCGCAACAACCAGTGGCAGGACGTCGAGGGCCCCTACGGGCACGGCATGTCCACCCCAGTCAACCGTCGGAACCCTCGTGGCAGGCAGACCATCGGCCGCTACCACCGGGCCTGCCCGAACTGCGGCGACGACATGTACGGCAGCGTCATCTCGGTGGTCGGCAAGGGACCCAAGGGCGGGAAGATCTGGGCCTGCTGCTGAGGCTCACGCCCAGGTAGCTCGCCTCGCTGTACTGACCCTCGCTGCGATGCCCGCCTCCGCAAGAGCCTGAGCAAACCCCGCTCGGACCTCTTCGGAGAGGGCAGCAGCGGTGTTCTCAGGCACCTGGAAGAGCGCCCCGTCGTAGACCGGAAGCACCAGCCTCACCCCCTCGCGACGGAGGGGGAAGGCGAGCTGAAGTGCCCGGTCCAGGAGGAGCCCCTCGATCCCGCGAAAGACAGCGGAGAGGGTGGTGCGGACAGCGGCATCGAGCCGCTGAGCCGGCGTGCCCGTCTTGACGATGTAGCCCCCCTTCGAGTCCCCGAGCACCCCGCCAGGAGCGAAGTGGAAGCTCCGCTCTCCGGGGAGGTGGATCCAGAGGGGGTCACCCTTCTTGGCGGCAGCGCGATGAGCCCTGGCCCAGCGGTCCCTGAAGTCGCGTGCCTCAGGGAAGCCGGCCCACCAGGACTCCAGCATCCTCTGCGCCTCCTCCTGGGTCACGGAGAGCCCGTGGTCCTGAAGATGGAAGGCCCAGCCCGTCGCCGTGATGCCGCCCACCGCTGAGAGGTTGAACAGCTTGCCGATGGCGCGGCGCTTCGCCGGGTCGAGACCCGGAGCCAGGACGTCCCCCGAGACCTGGTGCAGATCCTCCTGGCAGGCCTGAGCCAGCTTCCGGTCCCCGGAGAGCGCGGCCAGGATGGCGGGGAAGCACTGGTCGATGTCCACGTCCAGGAAGGTGGTCCCGAGAGGAGCCTTGAAGCCGGGTCGATGCTTCCGCGAGATGCAGGAGAGGAGGATGCCGCCGGGCTGTCGGACCTTCCGCCAGCGGGCCTCGCTGATGACCATCGGACCCTTGTACGTGGGCAGGTAGGTGGGGTACTTCCGCCCCCCGTGCTGCTCCCGCCAGACCAGGGTGGGCTGCAGAGACGGCCCCGACTCGTGGTGAAGGGGTACGAGGAAGTCCCGGCCGAACCAGGACTGGACCTCGGCCAGATGCACCCGAGGGATGCGACTCGGCGACGACACGACCAGAGAACCAGGCAGGAGGGAGACACCAGGAGCGCGGGGCTCCCGGTTCACGGAAGACCGTGCTCCAGCAGCCCCTTCATCGGCGCGTGCCGGGAGCCCCCCGCTCCGCGCCTCTACGTCCTCCAGCCGTGGTGGTTCGCTGCCGAGAAGCCGTGCCATCAGCCGTGCCAGCCCGCCGGTGGGGTGCAGCCGTCCTGCGAGCCGGGGAAGGCGCTTGGAGCTGGGCTCGTGCTCGGCGAGCGAGTCATACTCCCAGTCATACTCTGGCGTGCCAGTTGGCGCAAGGGAGCGAGAAGGCGGCCGGGTCAGGCTGCGGCGCGAGCCTTCTTCTTCTTGGGCTTCGTCAGCGAGTAGATGATGACCCCGCCGACACCGAGGACCACGAGCCCTCCGACACCCAGGAGCAGGCCGGAGTTGCCTCCAGCAGCGACTTCACCGCCTCCGCCTTCGTCGTAGTAGTCCTCTTCGGCGTAGACCTCTTCGCTGCTCGGCACGAACTCGGCCTGCTTGGGTGCGGCAGCGACGGCTGCCGGGGGAGCCCAGCTTCCGCCGGACTGCACCTGGATCTGGCCGCTCTCGTCGAACGAGGCTCGGGTGATCTTGCCCTTCGCTGCCAGCTTGTCGTCCAGCGCCTGGGCCTTCAGCAGCTTCTTCTCCGCTCGGGAGAGGATCTTCTGGCACTTCTTGTGGTCCGCACCCCGCTTGTCGACGCACTTCTGGTAGCGCTTCATCTTGCGGGCGGCCGTCCGGCGCTTGCGGTCCCGGCGTTCGGCCTTCGAGAGCCCGAAGATCCCGTAGTCACCCAGGTCCTCGGGGAAGTCGATGTCGTACTCGTCGTCCTCGCGTCCGAAGAGCCACCAAGCTGCTCCGACACCCGCGAGGATGAGGGGGATCTTCAGGTCCATGACAGTCCTCAGATGCTCTGGATCGCGGTGCGGCGGGCCTGGCGGTGCTTCTGGCGGATCGCCTTCCGCTTCTTCCTGCCCCTCTTCAGCTTCTTCGCGCCCTTCACGGCACGAATCACGGCCTTGGTCCGGCGCTTCTGACGGCGCTTCACGCCCTCCGTGAAGCCGTACTCGTCCTCGAAGACGCCGTTGAGGATCGCTCCGGCGTTCTGGAGGGCGATGCCGTAGTGGTCCAGGCCGATGCTCACCGGCGAGAGGCCAGCCAGCTCGGGCGGAGCCTGGCGGGTCTGCTGCTGGATCAGCATCGTCCTGTGCTGGTCCGGGGTCAGACGGGCACCACGCTTGGGCTTGAAGGAGGTCGGCCGGGGCCGAGGACGCTGGACCTGGATCGCCTTCTTGGTAGCGGTGCCGACACGTCCCTTCTTGGTAGCGGTGCCGACACGTCCCTTCTTGGTAGCGGTGCCGACGTTGAGCAGCTTCCGAGCCTTGCGCCGAGCCTTGCGCCGGATCTTCTTCTTGAGCTTGCGGAGCTTGCGCTTGCGGCGGGGGTTGGTCTCCGCCTGCTCCAGGGACTCGACCCGGCGAGCAGCCATCTCGGCCTTGATCGCCTCGCACTGTTCGCTGCCTTCGCCGACCCGGGCAACGCAGTTGCGGTAGAGGCGACCCATGCCCTTCTGGCCACCCGCTGCACGGCGGCGACGGCCAGGTCCGCCACGGTGGCGGCGACCCTGGGGCGGGTTGGTGTGGGCTTCGGGGAAGGTGGCGAACATCAGGTTCTCCTCAAGGTTTAGGCAGCGGGGATGCCCGCGAGGTCTTCTTCCTCGCCAGCTTGACGCTTCTTGTAGACGTAGAAGCCGATCCAACCGAGCAGGATCAGCGCGACACCGCCGATGAGCATGGGGCTCGTGCCCTCCTCCTCCTCATCATCGTACTCCTCCTCGAAGCCAGCGTCGGCAGGGGCTTCAGCGGAGTAGGGCTCCATGCTGCCGCCACCGCCACCGCCACCGCCGCCACCGTCGAAGTAGCTGGAGGAGTCGATGGGCTCGGAGGGGTACATCTCGGCTTGGTACGCCTCTTCGGGGGTCGCGTACTGCTCCGGCTGGTACTGGGACTCGGCGGCCATCGCCATCGCCTCTTCGGTGGAGCGGGGCAGCTTGCGCTTGGGGCGGGAGATCTTCTTCGGCGGGGCCGGATGCCACTTGGAGTCCTTGCCGCAGACCACGCGACGACCCTTGGCCGTCGTCTTGGAAGCACCGGGACGGCAGCGGAAGGCCGCAGCACGCCGCTTCTTGGCTGCTTCTGCTCGCTTCTTGTTCACGAGCTGAGCCGCAGCATGGGCCTGCCCGGCAGGCGTCAGGAGCTTCCCAGCCTTGGCTGCCTTCCGCAGGAGCTTCTTGCGCTGACGGATCGCCTTGCGGCCCTTCTTTCGGACCTCCAGCTTCTGCAGCAGGCCCATGCCTCGGGTCGACTGCCGCAGCTCCTTGCGAGAGGAACGGGCGGTCTTGCGGATGGCCTTGCGGCCCGTCTTGCGAGCCTTGCGGCGGCCCTTGCGCTTCTTCCGTCGAGCCTTGCGCTCCTTGCTGCCACTGTAGTCCGCGTCTCCCAGGGAGAGGCCTGCGAAGATTGAGCCGAGATCCATGTCGCTGTCCTTGCTCCTGAGGGAGTCTGTCAGGTCGAGTCCTTGAGACCCAAGAGCTGCTTCAGTCTTTGGTTTATAGCCTTGCGAAGTCGATTGGAATCGCCTTCCAGATGATCGAGTGCTGCAACTGCAGCGCCGGGCGGGATCCAGACCCGCTCTTCTGCGTCGGGATCGATCTGCGAGGTCCGCGTGTAGGGGCCCTGGCTGTAGAGGCTGAGGGGCTGGAGGGGAGCCCACTTCGCCTGGGGGGTGGCGAAGACCCCTCGCTTCTCGCGGCGCTCGCGGCGCTCCTTCCGGCTGGTGACCTTAGCCGGAGCCTCCCCACGGAGGTGCCAGGCCTTCGCCTGCCGCAAGATGGCCTTGCCCCGAGACTTCCCGATGCCGGGCACGCCCATCAGGGTGTCGAGGCGCACGGTGGCCAGCCCGCTGATGTCAGCAACACCCAGAGTGCGCCGGATGTCCTTGGCCATCTTCGGGCCCACGCCGGCAAGGTCTTCCAGTCCGGGCTGGCCGCTGGCAAGGCGCTTCCGGTCGGCCATCTCTCGCGTCTGGCGGAGGGTCGCGGCGCGAGCGTCCTGCCGCAGCTCCGAGAGGTACTCCACTGGCTCTGAGGCCAGGCGCGTGGCCTCCATGTAGGGGGTCTCGTTCCGGTAGGCGGAGACGAGCCAGCCCTGGGAGCCTCGTGCTCCCTTGCGGTAGAAATGAGACTTGCCGCCACGACCAGGTGAGAGCAGGTCCAGGTCCAGCGACTCGCGCAGCCTCTTGGTGAGGGACTGGAGCAGGGCGTTCGTCCTCTTGTCCTCCTCTTCGGGGGTGTACTCCCCGTCCCCCAGGTGCTCGTCGATGTCGGCGTGGATGTTGTCCACGAAGCGGGTGACGCCCAGCTTCTGCTCGATCTTGCCCGCGAGGTCCTGAAGGTTCTCGGCTCCGACGCCCTGCTCGTAGAAGAGCTGGAGCGCGTGGCCGTACCGCCCCACGAGGTCGACGCGGCCCAGGGTCGTCCGGTCCGCCTGAGTGAGGCGGCCCTGCTTGTCCAGTGGCCAGGGGGTGCCCACCCGCCACATCTCCTTGGTCATGTAGAAGAGCAGCGGGTTGAAGGTGTAGAAGAGCCGCACCGTGCCGAGGCGCTGGAGGAGGCTGCCCTGCGTCAAGAGGCTCAGTCGCCTGCGGATCTCCTTGAGCATCTGCTCTTCGGCCACCAGCTTCTCGGGCGGGTCTCCACCCTCCCACTGGCCGGTCAGCGTGCCTCCGCGCTGCTTGATGCGGAACTGGCCCCGGTCCCGAGGCGCCCGAGGCTTTCGCCTCTTGGCATCACGCTCTGCGATGCGCTCGTCCCGCTTCGCTTTCAGCTCGCGCTGCTTCTTGAGTAGGGTCAAGACCTCCTTCGAGGGGAGACGACCGCCGTCCTCCTTGACCTGCTGGAACACCGTGATGGAGGCGTCGAGCTGTCGCAGCGTCTCGTCCCCGCCGAGGGACTCGTAGAGGAAGAACAGGGTCCGCAGAGCCCGCAGGCGCTTGACGTAGGCCTCGACCTGCTTGACCTGAGCCTTCTCTTCTCGGAGAGCTGTCGCGCCCCGCTCCAGCCGGATCCCGTCGGCCACAGCTTGCCGAAGTCGGTTCAGCTTCTCGTCTGCGGCCCTGTCCGACAGGACGGTGCCTGCCTTGTCCAGCTGGGCGCGGAGCGCAGCCTTCTTCTTGCCCCCGGGCCGGAGCTTAGCCTCGATCAGGCGGTTGGCCACCAGCGAAGCCATCTTGGCCGCGACTGTGGGACCGGTCTGGCTCAGCATCGCGTTGTTGAACGCACCGATGAGGTTGCGGTTCTGCGCCACCTCGATCTGGGCAAGCTGGGCGGTGACCCTGCTCAGTGCCTTCTTCTCGGAGTCGGAGAGCACGCCCTCAGTGGCCTGCTCGTGCAGCAAGACGTCGCGCTGGACCTCCAACTGCCGCTTCTCCCCTTCCTTCTTCTCCCAAGAGAATCCGCTTCCCATCTCGATGGCGCGGAAGCGCTGGGGGATGCCCCCTTCGGCCTTGAACTCCTTCTGCATCTTGACGCGGGCAGCGTGGCCAAGGCGCTCAGCACCGATGATCCTGGCTGCCTTCCCGCCCCGACGAACCATCGGCACGGGCGTCGCCGTCGCGGTTGCGAGGATCTTGGCTGGGTCCACTCCACCACGCTGGATGGCGGCGTCGAAGAGCAGCAGCTCCGGGATCTCCTTCGCCAGCTTCTCGGAGGGCAGCCGCTTCCGGGTCAGCGCCACGTCCTGGGCCCAGGAGGCGAACCAGGCGAGGTTCCTGAGCGCCTTCTCCCCCGCGCTGTAGATGGACTGGAGCTTGATGCGCGACTCACCCTCGGTCCAGTGCAGCTCCTGGAGCACCTCGTGCATCCGATACCGGAGGCTGAGCATCCCCTTCTTGAGCCCCCACAGGGGCCCCAGGGCGATCTCGGCCTGCTTCTGCATCTTCGCGTAGTCGCCGACGGTGCAGAGAGGGCTGGACCGGAAGGCAGCCGGGCCAGCAGCCAGCGGCCGGCGTAGGCCGACCCAGGAGAAGAGGGGGCTGTAGGACTTGGCCGACCCCTTGCCGTAGGGGGGCGTGAACTTGGCGAGGTCCGTGAAGGACATCACGCCCTGGCGATAGATCATGTAGGCCGCGAAGCGGCCCGGGGAGATCTCGTAGAAGTAGGTCTCCTTCGGGAGCTGCTCCTTGTGTAGGTCAGCACCTCTGGACCTCGCCGGGCCCTTACGGCCTCGGGTGTACTGCGCGGGGAGAGGCTCTCCGCGCCGGACCCGAGCCCTATCCTCGGGCGTAAAGGGCACGAGGGTGGACGACGCTTCCTCGTCCTCCGCTGGGTTCCAGTTGCGGCCCTTCGGCGAGATGGTGAACTGCTCCCAGCCCATGCCGGCTGCGATCTCCCGGACAACCTGCTCGCCTACGTCTTCCGGACGACTCTGCGGCGAGATCCTTCCGGTCTTCTTGAGTCCGGCGTAGGCCTCCGCCCACTCGGGCTCCTTCACTACGAAGGGCAGGGGGCGACGCTTTGTAGAGACAGCCAGGACGTACATCATCCCGTCGATGGGGTTGCCGCACAGCTCGTCGTAGTAGCCTCGTCCGACGATCTTCTCTGTCAGCCTCGGCGGGTCCGGCAGCACGAGCCACGCAGCCCCAGCCTGGACCACCTGATTCCCTCCGACCGTGAAGGCGTCGTCCCGCAAGGTGGAGGTCTCCTTGCGTCGGACAGGCGTGCTGACGCCCTTCAGCGCCTTGCCGGTCAGGGGGTGGGTGCCGGGGATGGGCTCCGTCCGCCCCTGCCTTGTCGTGGCTGGGGCTGCTTGCCTTTGCTTCTTCGGGAAGGCCTTGAAGCGGCGCCGGAGGGCCGCCACCTCCTTCTCCTGCCGCTTGATGCGCTCCTGCGCCTTGGCCACGTCTCCGCTCAGCTCAGTGAGGTACTGGGCGGTGTTCAGGCGCTCCTGGTCCGGGAAGGCGGCTCGCTGATCCTTGCGCTTCTGCAGCTCCCCGCGAGCTGACAGGACGCGGCCCCACATGTGGTTGATGTCCACGACGCCGTGCTTTTTCAAGACAGCGAGCCGGTCGCGCTTCTGGAGCGGGCCCTGCTTGGCCTCGATGGCCTTCAGCTCCCCGATGGCAGCCTCGTAGGCCGGGGTCCTCGGGTCCGGGAGGCGGCCCTCGGCGATGTCGAAGGCCCGCTCCCACAGGGCCCAGTCCTGAAACTGAGTGCGGCGGGTCTGGGCCTGGCCGAGAGCCCGCTTCAGGCTCTGGAGCTTGTCCTCCGCGCCCCGGAGGTCGTTGGCCGCGTCAACACGGGTCGGCTCGGGCGGCTTGGGCGGCCCCTTCTTCTTCGGGTTGCGTCGGGGGTTGCTCTTGGTGCCCCCGACGACCTGCAGGTCACCTGCGGAGTGCCGCTTGACCAGCCGGCCGTAGCGCACGTCCACCATCCCAGGCGTGAGGTCGACGTTCTCGACGACGCCCTCCTTGCCCCGGAAGAGGACAGACTGGCCTGGCCGGAACTTGGCCACCCGTCACTGGCTCGCGGCGAGGATCATCACCACCGTGGCGTTGGCTCCGCCACCAGGCACCGTGACGATGCCCGAGATCATGTTGGCGATGAGCCTGATGCTCAGGAGCACCGGGACGTCCAGCACCAGGACCTGAGGGATGGAGGCCGGAACCCAGTCGGGCTCGATGCCCACGATGGGAGCAGGGCGGTTGTCGACAGCCCACTGGGGCGTGAAGGTGCAGTTCGCTGGCCCTGCCGTGAGCAGGCAGTAGAAGGTGGCTGCCGGCAGCGTGTTGACCTGAAGCTGGGCGATGTTCTCCAGCGAGGTAGTGCCCTGAGCAACGGTGAAGTTGAACTTTCGAGCGACCTTCGCCGAGGCGACGATCTGCGCCCCCGAGATGCTGTTCCTGATGAGGGGCATGTCAGTACATCGCCGCCTGGAGGTTGAGAGCGGGCCCAGCGACTCCGATGTTCACCCAGGTCAGCGCCACCTGCCAGTACCTCACCGGGTAGCCCTCGCCCAGGGGCTCGAAGACCAGGATCACGGAGTCGGGCTGGTTCGTACCCATCATCAGCTCGGAGGTGATGTCGACGATGGACATGACCTGGACCACCGGGTTCCGAGCGGTCTGGATGGGGAAGCCGCCGCCCGGTGGGGCGACGGCAGGGGGTGGTCCAGCCTGGGTGATCTCCCCGAAGGTGGTGTTGGCCAGCTCGGTGTAGCCCAGGCGGAGGAACTCGGTGTTGGTGTCCGCTCCGGTCAGGCCGAAGACTTGGATGTAGAGCCTTGCAGCGGTGTCCCACACGGGCACCCCAGAGCGGGCCATTGACTGGGACGACCGCAGGTCAGGGCGCAGGTCGAAGATCGGAGTGCGCCAGGTCGCGTTGTCGGTGATCCCGTCGAAGCCCACCCACGGCACGGACATGCCGGCCTGGGTGTACCAGAAACTCGTGGGAATCTCCTTCGCCGCAGGCGAGGGGATGCTCCCGTAGGGGTTCCTGTAGTTCTCTTCGCGGCCCACGGCAGCTCCGATCAGAAGGAGAAGTTCCGGGGTCCGCGCATCTCCAGGCACACGAGCGTGATGTCGATCCGAACGACGGGCCCGTTGGTGTAGGAACCCGGGGCCACCAGCGGCGTCAAGCCGATGACCAAGGTCGCACCCTGGTCGATGTTGTAGCCGTGGCCTCCGATCTCGCCCGGGTTCTTGGCGTTGCCCACCACCGTCGAGGCCAGACGGGCGGCGGTCTGGAGCCGGTCCCCTGTCGTGTACTCCGCCCGGAAGAGGTAGAGCAGGTTCATGTTCTGCTCGGTCGGGGAGGACGGAAGGCCGCCCTGGAGACCCTGCGCACCAGCAGCGGTCAGCACCGTCGCAGCGCCGTTGATGGCGATGAGGCGACAGGGCAGGTCGAACTGGACCGTGCGGATCAGCTCCGTGTTGATGATGTAGTCCGCCTCGTTGCTGGCGCAGCCGGTGCTGTACATCCTGACCTGGTACCCGACGCTGACGTCCGTGGAGTACCACGGAGCCGTGGGATAGAAGGGGAACCGGACGAACGGCTGGACACCGCCTCCGCCGAGCTGGGCGGAGGTGGGCATCGAGACGAGAGCCTGGCGCTGCTGGTGATCGGACATGCGGTTCCTCTCGCGGACGAGGTGTAGCTACATCGAGAGCTTACTTGCTCTGACCCTTCCGAGCACTGAAGACCCCGAACATGGAGGGCTACAAAGCGTCGGGGGTGTCAAACGCAGCAGAGGCCCCTGCCGTTGCCGACAGGAGCCTCTGGTGACGCGAGAGAGGTCGTGAGACCTCTCAAGATCAGCCGAGTTCGATGACCGACTTGTAGTAGCCGAGCAGGACGACGCGGATGGCGACGCCGTTGTTGGCTCCGACGATGGCGTCGCAGCGACCACCGAACTGGATGAGGACCGCGAACGTCGAGTTGCCGGGCAGGGCCACCGGGTGACGACGGTACATCCAGATTCCACCATTTCCGTTGCCCATCGAACCGGAGTTCGCAGCAGCCGCGTTCTGAGCGATGGCGCCGAAGGCACCGCCGCCCGCACCCGCGAGCATCAGGGGGCAGATGAAGACCTGTGTCTGGGTGAAGTCCCAGACCAGCACGCCGTTGTTCAGGACGTTCTGGAGGTCACCGACGTTGCCGAGGCCAGCGGCCGGGGCGTTGCCGGCACCACCGGCGGGCATGTCGCAGAAGGGGAGGTCGGTCTCGTTGTTGCCGGCGTCCCAGCCCATGACCTGACCGGCGACGCCGAAGACGTCGTAGGCCTGGCCGGAGGGGATGCGTCCGGCCTCCTTCAGGTTGGTCTCGGCGACGGTCAGCGCGGCACCCCAGCCCTGCCCCTGCTGGCCGAGGGGGGTGGCGAACAGGCGGTTGCTTGTGTTGGCGATGGCTCCAGCGCCGAAGGCGAAGGCGCTGTAGAGGGTGATCTCACCGAACCGGAAGAGGTTCGAGGGCTGGTGCTGCGGGACGCCGGGGATGGGACCGGCGCCGGGGGAGACGAGGGGCTGCATGAGGTAGCTCCGTGAAGCTGGTTGAACTGACAGGAAGTGGGGAAGAGGAAAGGGGTTCGGCGGGGGGAGGGAGCCTCAGGAAGAAGCTCCTTCTCCCCCTGACCGGGAAGGCCTACAGGCCCGCCCCGCCGAAGATGGTCGCACCGTAGGCACCGTAGGCACCCGCGACACCGTCCGGACCGGCCGCCGTGAGGGGGGCCAGCTCGGGAGCGGACAGGACCTGCTCCTGGGCATCGACCTGGATCTGCTTGAAGCTCTCCAGGGCGTTGGAACGGAGCTGCTTGATGGCCGACACGCGCTGCTTGGGCGGCATCGCGGCGAGCTTCTGGACGTTGGCCCAGCCGATCATCTTGACCAGCCAGCCCCAGCGGTGACCCTGACGGCCTGCGAGGTGGGAGGCCCCTGCGGAGCGGCCTCCGTGGCTGGCGATGCGACGCGGCGCGTGACCGTACCGGCGACGGAAGGCCTTGCGACCGTTCAGCAGCGCCTGCCCCTCACCGAGGTCGAAGTCGGCCCCGGAGTAGTAGGCGTCGGCGAGGCTGCACTGGCCGTAGTCCTCTCCGTCCGACGTGATCGCACCGAGCTGGTACGCCATGCCGTCACCGAAGGTGCCGTCGTTGTCCAGCGCGAGACCACCGTAGTTGTCCAGCGCCAGGCCGTTGAGGTCCGCGATCACGTCTGCGTCGTCGTCGTCGTCGTCGTCCTGGGACGAGTAGTCCACGATCGGTCCGGCGATGGCGATGCCCGTACCCAGGGCGGACCCGTAGGTGGCGAGCATCGGCTGGCCGAACTTCTGACCGAGAACCTGGCTGGCCGCGATCAGGGCCGCGCCGGTGACGATGCCGACGATGGTGTTCGTCAGCGGCATCCCACCGATCAGCGGGAGCCCGTCGGGGACTTCCAGGTCCAGGAGGGTCGAAGCTCCGGGGATCTTCTCCAGGAGATCCTCAGCCTTCGGCGACACGTAGGCGTGACCGAGCGCTCCGACAAGACCGGTCAGGGCCAGCTTGCCTGCGTCAGCGACCACGCCCCCGGCGAAAGGGAGCGGATTGTCCAGCGCCAGGGCTCCGTAGTTGTCGAGAGCCAGGGCACCGTAGTTGTCGAGAGCCAGGGCACCGTAGTTGTCCTGGGCGAGGCGGTGCTTGCGGCGGTAGTACGACTTCGGGTGACGCGGGTTGCCCTTCGCCTGCTTGTAGAGCGCCGACTGCTCCTGGATGGTCAGGCCGGGGTGAGCCTTGCGGAACTCGGTCCAGGGGTTGGCGCTGCGCTTGCCGCCGCTGCTCTTGCGGGGCTTGCTGGCGATGCCGCTCCAGCGACCGCCCTCGTGGAAGAAGTGGCCGAGGCTGGCGCTCTTCTCGGAGACCGCCCCGACGCCCACGGGGAGCATCCGGTTCTTGTCGGAGACGTTGGAGCGGCGACGACCACGCTGGGCGCTGTCCACGACCCACTTGGAGGAAGTGCCGGAACCGTACTGGTTCTTCCACTTGACCTGGACCTTCTTGCGCTTGGTCGAGGCCTTGAACTGCGACGCCTTCGGGTAGTAGAAGCTGCCCATCTCGCCAGCGTCGCGCCGGTCCTGGAGGAAGGGGATGGCGTGGATCTTCTTCTGGGAGAACTTGTAGTTCTTGCCCAGGGGCTGACCGCCAGCGGCCTGCATCTTCTTCCAGCGCTTCGGCATCTTGCGCTTCTTGGCCGGGTTGCTGCGGGCGCTGCCACCCTTGAGGCTGCCACCACGGGCCTGCCACACGGCGGCGGGGAGAGCCTGCGCGGCCTCCAGCTCGGCGTGGTACTGGGCCTTGAGGGAGTCGTTGTCGGCCCAGTTATCGCCGCCCTGGGCGCGGTACTTGCCCCGAAGCTGGTAGCGGACCGCCGCCCGCTTCTGGGAAGCAGCGCTCTTGTTGGCCCAGTTCTGGTGCCGGCGCTTGGGGTTGACGAAGGTAGGCATGGGGGTCTTCCTCGGGTTGCTGATGAGCAGAGCCCCGTGGAGGGGCATGTAGGGGGAATGGGACATCGCCCGACAGGGGGCTCCGTTCTCAGGTGTCTGGTGCAATCTCTCGCGTGGGGCCGGTCTTGTCCAGAAGACTGGGCTCGATTCCTTCAGGTTCGTGTGCTACATGAAAGGCCACAAACGGGAGGAGACCTGGATGGCCAAAGAGCTTGTCGGACATCACCTCCTGCGCGTGAGGATCAGGAAGAGCATCTTCGAGAAGCTCCAGGAGACGGCAAGGGAAGAGTCCGAGCGCACGGGGGACCACGTCACCGTCAGCGACCTTGTCCGGGCCGCCTGCTACAACTACCTGCTGATCCATGACGCGGTGCAGAAGCTGGAGAACACTCCGCCCCAGATCGGAGAGGAGGTGCTCATCATCTCCTCACCCATGCTCTGAGAAGCGGCTTCTTCAGCTCCTCAGGATGAAGATCGTCCCGATCACCAGTACGCCGGCAGAGACGGCAACCGGCACGAACCACGGCTCCTTGTAGAAGGGCGTGCCTGCCTCATCCGCGTCCGGGGCTGTGCCGGGAGAAGTGGCAGGGGCTGTGCCGGGAGAAGTGGCAGGGGCTGCAGGCTGCGCCTTGCCCAGGCCGAGAGCTGACCAGGTGTTCGGCCCCACGATGCCGTCCGCTGTGAGTCCCGACTTCTTCTGGAACTGCTTGACGTAGGCCTCGGTGCTCGCGCCGAAGGTCTTGTTGCTGTACTCGTTGCCCAGCATCGACCCGGACAGGGAGGAGTGGAGGGCAGGCATCAGGTAGGCGTGGAGCGTGCGGACCGTGTTGCCTGAGCTTCCCTTGCGCACGGTGGCCGGGTTGAGCTGGGCTGCCGAGGGCAGGGAGATCAGCGCCTGTCTGTAGCTGTGCTCGGAGGGGAGGAAGCTCATGGCTCAGTGCCACCTGGCTCTTCGTTCAATGTTGAAACCAGCGCTGCGATGCGGGCAAGAAGGTCGTTCTTGTTCATCTGCCGAGAGTAGCTCAGAGCCTTCGGGGAGACGAGACGACAGAGGAAGACGGAGTGCTACCTGCACCCTGCTTACGTGTGACCGGGAGCCCCGCGTCTGGCCTGGTCCTCCTTCATGGGTGGAGTTCCCTTCCAGCTACACGGTCAGAGGTGGCGGCCCACGGCGTAGTACCAGGAGTCGCTGCCGTAGTAGTCCCGGTCAGCATCCCGCTGGATGGACTTGTCGATCTCCTTGCCCTTCCAGCCGCGCCCCTTCAGGACGGTCTTGGCCATCCTGGCATCACCGTCGCGCTCACCGATGATGATCTCGAAGAGGGCATCTTCGGACAGCTTTCCGTAGGGATGGCTGTTCTTGCGAGCTGTGTTTGCCCGGATCTTGGCCGCGACGTAGCCAGTGGAGCGGGGGTTGCGGCGAGAGCGGCGGGGGACGGCAGGGAGGTCCTTGGTGGAACCCCAGGGCCAGTGGCGGTACATGCGGCTCCCCAGGACCACAGGGGCCTTGCCTTCGCTGACCAGGCGGAGAGCCTCTGCCTCCGTGACTTGGCGAAGGGAGAGATCACCTTCTGGCTCGTGCCCAGCATTCCTGTACGGGAGGAGGAACGCGTCCTGTGCCGCGTCCTCGTCCCGTGCTCGGACGATGAACAGGTTCTTCCCGAAAGTGCCTGCCAGAGGGGGCAGGTAGTGCTCCGGACTGCGGTAGAAGGACATCTCGATCAGGTAGAACATGAGGGTCTCGCCAGAAGAAGTTGCTCCCAGAGTAGCTCTCACCCAGGAGCAGGACCAGCAGCAGCGGCTTCTTGGGGTGCTACGCGGGTCGCCGGAGCAGCCTCTTCGAGTGCTACCGCTGCTTACCCCAGGGGTAGGGAGGCTTGGGCAGGTCCTTCCCCAACTCCCAGAGCCTCTTGTTCATGTACTTCAGCGCTTCTCCAAGGCTGCCGTGCGTCTCGGAGGTGATCACCTCGCCACCAGACCACCCCCCTCCCTTGTCCCGGCCGAACCAGAGCACGCCCTCAAACCTCACCCCGTCCCCCGTCTCCATGTAAGCAGCGGGAAGCCAGTCTGCGGCAGGACCCCACATGTTCTCGTCGAGTCCGTCCAGCACCCAGTGCATGTCCTGGCGCCGGAGCTTTATAAGAGTCCCTTCCCTGTGCCCCTTGCGGATACCCCCATCCTGCCAGAAGGTGGCCGGAGGCTTGAATCTCCCCCCCAGAGTGACAGGCAGGATCACGCTTGCCTCCCCCAAGCCGTTCCGATGAGCCGTGTTCGCACGGATCTTGGCTGCGACGTAGCCGGTGCTGCGGGGGTTGTTCTTGGCCGTCCTGGCCGATGAGACGTCGCTCACCTCCCAGCCGAAGGACTCCCAACGACCCAATGTCGGCTCGTAGGCGGAGACCAGCCGGACCGAGTAACGGTAGATCTCGGGGTACCCGAAGAAGGCCCGAGCCCGACGGGACGACGCCTTGATCAGAGCAGCCGACTTGGCGTCCGCAGGACTGGCGACGTCGTACCGCAGCATGTCCAGGGGGAAGCTACCCTTGCCGGTCACGGTGTAGGTGTAGATGCGGGGGTTCTTTCGGGCCATGAGCGCTCCTCCTTGACGACGCTGAGCTACTTGGCGATCGACCAGGAGTCGTAGCCCGTGGCCTCTCCGTAGTACCCGGTCCCTGCCAGGGCCTTTCGCAGCTCCTCTTCGATGGCTTCGAGGATGACGTAACCTTCGGCATAGGGGTCCCAGATTTCGAGGGTCTCCATCCTCCACTGGTCGAACTTGTTGCTGCCTGCGTGGGCTTGAAGTTTGCCCTCCTGCCAGGAGAGGGCCCCCTGAGCAAAGCCCTTCCTGAGCTTGGCGTTGCGCTCGATGCGCTGCTTGACGACGGCAGGAGTCCAGTACTTGAACTCCCGCTTCCGACGGGCAGTGTTTGCCCGGATCTTGGCAGCGACGTAGCCGGTGCTCTTCTTGCGGGGGTTCTTCCCGATTCTCTTCACTAAGACTCCCTGCTGGGCTGCCTCCTGCACGGCCGTCTGGATCTCCTGAAGCGAGTCCCACGTGTAGGGATTTCCAGCTTGGATGAAGTCATGGGCTACACGATGCTGGCCCGTCTTCGGATCGCGGTAGAGCAGGATGTACGCGCCTCGATGGGCGGGCGACCGGTAGATGCGGACCTCCCAGCCGAATAAGCTATCGAGCCCCGTGTCCTGGCCCAGGCGATCGAACCAGTCCACGGGAGCGTGGTACAGCACCCGAGACGTGCTCCACGTCGGAGAACGCCGCGAAGCTGCTTTCGACTTTCTGCGTGCCATGAGGGGATCTCCTGTGCGGCGAGAGTAGCGCGCGGTGGGGTCAGGATAGCCCAGCGCTCTGAGCCGGGCGTGCGGTGCAGGCAAGGTCGAGTGCTACCCCGGCGGGGAGGGCCCCTGGTTGTGCGGCGACCTCCTCGTCTGCCTGGTCCTTGAGCTTCTGTCTCAGCCAAGCCGCGACAAGCCCGGTGCCGACCATGACGACCGCGCTGCCTACCATCGTCACGAGCAGCTTGCGGAAGTGCAGCTCATCAACCATCTCGTCCTTCAGCTTCCCGATCTGGGCTGCGAGGAAGCCCTGAGACTTGGCCTGCTCCTTCACCACCTCAACCTGAGCTGCAGCCACCTCTACAGGGCTGGGTGCCTGCTCGACCAACGCAGCCTCAGCCGCACCCCAGTCAGAGGTGTAGCTGTACATGGATGGCTGAAACCGGGTCATCAGTCAGTGATACCGGGTGTGGGGGACCGGTAGTTCCCCCCAGCCACCCACAAACGGCCCCTCTGGTCGCAGCAGAGGATCGGGAAGTAGCAGGACATCTCCCCCATTCGGTGTATGTAGAAAGACGGCCCGTCGTCCTTCTTCGTCGTGAAGTAGACGACCGCCGTCATCACGCCGACAGGCTTGGCCATGACGCTCGGGTAGCCACCCCGAGAGTGCCGCCCGCCGGCCACCTGGGCCCACTCCTCCAGCGCGCGAGGCTCGACGGCGTTGTCACGCCAGAAGCGCTCGGCGAGGAAGCCGGTCGCACTGGGCTGGATGAGGAGGTAGAGCCGGTCGTCGACGTGCTCGGGGTCGAAGGCGATGTAGCTGTGCTTCGCCACGGGCCGGCTGAAGGTGATGAACGTGTCTCGCCGTCGGCGGGGGTGACGGGTGGTCGTGTGGGTGTCGGGAGCGCGGAAGTGGATTCTTGCCAGGTTCCCACACTCGATCAGCGCTCCCTCGGGGTAGTCGGGGTCGTTCCACTCCACCAGCTTCAGCTGGGCGTCGAACTCGTTCGCGTCGAACCACTTCCAGTCCGCTGCGGCCTGTCGGGCCTTCTTGAACTGCTTCTCGGTGAGCTTGCCGCGATTGTTCTTTGCCTTCATGCTCTGTTCCTCATGGTTCCCACTACCGCTGAGGTGGCGATGAGGGCAAACGAGATCCCCCCAGCCCACGCCAGGATCTTCACCGCGTTCACTGTTTCCTGGCCCTTGATCTCGCCGACCTTCTGCGCCACGCCCTGCTGGTAGGCGAGCTTGGCACGGGCCGCGTTGACCTGCTTGGTCGCTTCTTGGGTCTGAGCTTGGGTCGCCCACTCCTGGAGGTTGGCGACGAACTCCTGCTCGTACTTGACCGCCTTGCTCTTGGCGACAGCTCCCTTCGCGGCTGCCCCTGCTCCGACGCCTGCCGAGACGCCTGCCGCGATCTGGAGGATCAGGGCTACCGGGAGGGTCACGACGTTCTGGACCCACGGTGGGGAGATCCCGATACTGGCGGTCGTCCCACTCGCAATCTGGAGCCCGGTGGCTGCTGCCCCGGCCGACGCACCCGTGATGGCTGCTCGCTTGGAGCTGGCTCCCAGCATGGGAAGAGCCCGAGCGGGCCAGGCGACCTCTTCGAGTCCCTGCTTGATGACCACCTTGCGGAGCTTCTCGGCCGCCTTCTGCAAGGAGCCGAGCTGCTTGCCCGTCGTGCTCTCGACCACCTCGATCAGCTTCTTGTCCTCGTGGGCGCCCTGCTTCATCTTCATGGGCAGGGACTCGACCACGATGTCGGTGTAGGGGTCGATCCCCGCTGCCCGGAGAGCGAGGAGAGCCCCGATGATGGTCCCCCTCCACTCGCTCCGGTACTGGCCCCGAGATGGTCGGTAGCCCCTCGCGGCTCCGGTCAGGCCCGTCGTGGCCATCCTCTTCCGCTCGGTCCAGGGGAACTTGGACCCCCACAGCGCGTCGTAGGGGGAGTCGGGGTGCAGGTCGCCGAAGCCCTTGCCGGACGCCTTCGCCTTGAGCACTCCGGCGCGGCCCTCCAGGCGCTCGGCGGCCTTGGTCTTGCCCTTCTTCCGCTTCCGCTCGGCTCGCTTCAGCTTGTTCTCAGCTCGGCCCTCGCGGGTCCAGATGTTCTGGAACCAGCCAGCGTACTCTTCCTCGGTCTCGAAGCTGTAGACGGAGGGCTGGAACTGCACGTCTACTGGACCTGCTGGCGCAGGACGCGCTGCTGGAGCTTCTCGGTCTTGGACTTCTGGCGGAGGTAGTTCGTCAGCATGAGGGCTGCGACCCCTCCGGCGACCAGCATGAAGGCTCCGCCCACCTTGCCTGCCTGGGTGGTGATCACCGCTGTCCGCTCCTCGCCCACGATCTCTTCCAGGGCCTTGATCTCGGCCTGGAGCGACCGGATCTTCATGGCGTAGATGTTCTTCAGGACGGCGCTGGGGGCTTTGGCGTGCAGGTCCTTGTAGGTGGCGAGGGTCGCCTTCTTCTTCTCATACTGCTGCCGGGGATCCCCACCGAAGAGCAGTGCTGAGATGGCTGGGGCGTACTCCTCCAGCATGGCGGAAGAAGACTGACCTTCGTCCTCCTCGGCCGCGCCGTAGTCGGAGTAGCTGCTGGGCTGGAACTGCATCACTCTTCCTCTCCTCGACGCACCGCCACGATGGCTGCAGCGACGATGCCGATGGTCAAGACTACCCCGCCGACAACGAGGAGCGTCCGCGTCGTGGCCATGCCCTGGATGGTGGCAGCGGCCCGACTGGCAGCTCCCTGTGCGTTGGCCGCCTGGGTCTGGAGGCCGTACATGTCGGCCTTCTTCTCCTCCATCTCCAGCTGGTGCGCCTGCTGAGACTTGAGCGCCCGGGACTGCCCGATGGTGGTGACGAGGCCGGTCCCGAACACCGCTGCTGCCTGGCTGATGGCAGCCCAGTCGGTGCTGCCGCCAGCCGCAGCCTGCGTGTCAGCAGCAGACTCGCCCTCGTTGTTGAGGGCGGTGTTGACGCCCGAGTAGTGGGAGGGCTGGAAGCTCATTCCTCATCCTCCGCTGGGCGGCTGCGCAGCACCAGCGCGATCGAGACCATGCCTGCGATGAGGACCAGGCCACCGACCACGTAGAAGGTCTTCTTCGCGGCCAGGCCCTCCAGAGAGGCGGAAGCGCCCTGGCTGGCGGTCTGGGCGCGCACCCCTTCCGTCTGGAGCTGCACCAGCTCCTTCTGCATCTCCGCCAGCTCCAGGTCAGCCTGCTGCTGAGACTCCTGGGCCTTCTTCGCCCCCACCGTGGTGATGGAGGTCGATGCGATGGCGCCGCCCGCCTGGATCGCAGGACCCAGCCAGGACAGGTCGACCCCGTAGTCTCCGTAGGATGCAGGGCCCGAGTATGTCGATGGCTCGAAGCCCATGTTGGCTCACTCCTCGTCGTCGTCCTTCGTGCTGCTGAAGGCGAGCTTGGCACCGAGGACTCCGAGGACTCCGAGCACGGCCACGCCGCCGAGGATGAGGCCCCAGGGGGCTCCACCCCCACCACCGACGTCCATCTCAGGAGCCTCGTCGTCGTAGATCGTCGTCTCCTGCGGGCCGAGCATGGCGGCCAGGGAAGGAAGGAGCTGCGCCCCGAAAGCGCCGATGCCTGCTCCGATGGCAGCGCCACGCTGCGTCCCGCCCGAGGCGCTGCTGCCGCCGCTGTCGATCCCCAGGGACGAGAGGGTCGAAGCCCACACCGAGTCTTGGGTGGTCGTGGTGCCCGCTGGGTAGGGACCGCACTTCGCTTCGATCGAGGCTGTCACGGCTGCCTGGTACTGGCTTCCGACTCGGGTGCCTTCCTGAGTAGAAGAGGCGAGTCCGCCAGAGCGGATCTCGATCTTGCCGTCGGCGTACTGGCGGTAGTTGTACCCCTTGACGTTGTCGCAGTCCCGGTAGGGAGGCGGAGCAGCCTGCACTTCGGGCGCGGCGCTGACCGTGCCGGTCGTGCCGGTGTCGGAGGGGCTGCGCCCCTCACCGCCGAAGATCTTCCAGTCCTTGATGCCGCCGGCGTTCCAGTCCTTGATGCCGGCGTAGTCGTCCATCGGCTCCATGGAGGGAGCGTCGCCGGCTGAGGGGTCCTCGACGCCCACGCGCTGCACCACCTTCGTCTCGATGTCCCCGTAGCCGGGTGGGAGGAAGTCCTGGTGGGAGATGCTGCCGAAGATGTTGCTCATGATCCGTCCTGCCCAGCCAAGTTGATGATGACCCCGGCCAGGAACCGAGATGCCGCCACGCCCGTGTCGTGGTCGATGATGTTCTTGCCCGTCACCTTCGGCTGCCAGCCCTCCATCTTGGAGTGGATGAACAGCGCCAGGATGTTGGGAGTGACCTCAGCGCCTGTCGCCTTCAGCATCACGTAGTGGTCCATGCCCTCCTTGAAGAAGGCACCCAGCTTGGTGAGCGCGGGGAGAAGGGACCCGAAGGACACGTTCATGGATCAGCTCCGCCGAAGAACGAGCCAGGCCACGACGCCTGCCCCGACGAGGACGACTGGGTTCTTGTACCAGACTTCGCCCTCTTCGTTGGTGTACTTGTCCAGCTCATCGACGTGCTCTTCCAGCTTGGCGAGGGCCGCGTGGGCCGCTTCGAGGGAGAACTCGGAGGGCTGGAAGCCGGAGGGGACGGAGCCCTCCTCGACATCCAGGGCCTCGGCCGGAGTGGCCTCGGGCTCCTCCGGGGGTCCGGCCGCCTCGGCAGCGAGGGCAGCCGCTTCTTCGTCGGGGAAACCGTCGGGGAAACCGTCGGGGAAGTCGGGATCGGGGTTCTTGCGCAGGAGCGAGAGCACCGGCTTCTTCTTCGGAAGGGGCGCGTTGATGCCGGTCTGGACCTGCTGCATCTTCGCGGCGGCGAGCATCTCGTTGAGGGTCTTCGCCTCCTTGCGGAGCTGCTTGCCCAGAGCCATCGACTTGTTGCCCTTGAACTCCTCGGTCAGCGCCTTCACCTTCAGGCGCTGCTGGGCGATGGCTCGGCCCAGCTCGTGGGTCGGGCGGTAGTAGTGCAGCGACGCCTTGAGGGCCGCGATCTCCGTCAGGAGGCGGCGCACGGTCACCTGGACGGGCTTCCGCTTGGACGACTTCGGGGGCAGCTTCTTCAGCAGCGCCCGACATCGCAGGATGGTCGCTTCCCGCTCTGCGATGTTTCGCTTGGTGACGGTGATGGTAGCAGTAGCCACGACGGGGCCTCCGGTGACTTCCTGATTACCCTTGATCACCCTTCGAGGGAAGGTGGGCCCAGCAGACGCGGTGCTACAACGAGTCGGCGCTCTTCCGGTACTGGAGGAGGTCCCAGGTTGCTTCTCCGAGGTCAGAAGCGAGCATCAGGTTGCCGTCCACCGCGCACTCCGCCATCTGTCGGCGAAGCTCGGTTGCGACCTCTTCTGTGGACAGGTCGGTCTGGCTCAGAGCAGTGATCCGCGCTTTAAGGCGGTCGCGAAGGTGGTCCGCCACCTGGCGCTTGGCATGCTCGTAGGTGGCCTCTTCGTCGTCAACCCAGGGAGCGCTTGCTCCGAGGAATGGGGGTGCCTTGTCGGTTGCCGGCACTTCAACCCCCATAACCACACAACCACGCCGCAGCGCCGTAGATCCACTCGTAGTTCTGCTCGGGGGTGCCGTTGTCCATCGTGGTGTAGGCGTTCTTCCAGAGCTGGGCCTCAGTGCTGCCCTGCTTCTCCCCGTGCGTGGCGCTCATGCTCCGCATGGTCTGGCCGTGCTGGGCGTCGGTCATCCGGTCGAGGATGTTGGCTCCCTTCTCCAGGACGAGAAGCAGCTGCGGGTCACCTGCGCGAGCTGCTCGCCAGCCGACGGCTGCGAACTGCTGGTTTCGCAGCGCCATCGCCTTCTGGGACATGCCGTGGGCTGCCTCGATCTTCTCGGCGGTGATGAACTCTTCGATCTCAATGTGGCTGGAACCCATCTCTACCTCGTGGCTCCAGCGTAACAGTCCGAGTGTCGGCTGTCTTACTTCTCGGAAGAAGCCTTCCGTCTCCTGAGCCGTCGCACCACGTCCACGGGACTATCACCATCAGGGAGCGAGGTCTTCTTCTCGCCTCCCCCGTCAGGGGGTGGTCCCTCGTCTGGCGGCCCGCCACCGGGAGGCTCGTCATCGGGCCACTCGAAGGTCTGGTTCTTCGGCAGCGCGTCCCAGTAGTCCTGCTGGTCTGCCTCCTCGTCGAAGCGGAGTGCCGGGGCCAGGGGACTCTCGTAGGCGTTCTTGAGGAGGAGGTGAGCGTTCAGCGAGTCGCCCGGCTGCCACAGCTTGCGCACGCGGTTGCTGCCGACGTGCCCGATGAAGACGGTGTAGCCTCGGGCCCGGTCCATCCGGCGCTCGGGGCGCTCTGCCAGCCACAGGATCATGCCTTCGATGGCCTTGCCCAGTGCCCGGCCGAAGGTGTGGCGACCCTTGACCACCTGGTCGCAGTCGACGTTCATGCCGTTGCGGTAGGTCATGATGCGGATCTGACCCTGCTCCCCCGGAGACTTCCCGACCCAGATCCAGGCCGTCCTCGGCGTGCGGACGGAAGTCGGCGGGGTGTAGCCCCGCAGACGCGGAGCGTTCCGGTAGAGCTTGCAGAGGGCACCCGAAGGGCTGAGGGCGCTGCCTCGACGACGAGACAGCCGCCTCGCCTCCATGATCTCGCGCCCTTCCTGCACCGACATCCCGGCCATGCCGGCGATGTACTTCTGGAACTCCTCGGCTCTTGCCCCGTCGGCGAGCGGGTCCTTCTTGGGGCTCCAGTCGCGGAGCTTCTTCTCCAGGGCGTCCTTCGCGGTCGGACCCCGGAACTTGGGGAAGAAGTCGTGTCCTTCCAAGGCGCTGAAGGCCACCTTGGGACGCAGCTTCATCACCCCGACCTTCTCCAGCGGGAACAGGGCTGCGAGAGCAGCCTCGAACTCCTCGTTGGTCTCGGGGGCCTTGAGGGAGGTCAGCTGGACAACCTGACCCTTCGGGGTTGCCAGCCAGTCGTGGAGCTTGTCCCAGTCCTCTTCCTTGAGGGGGTTCTTGCGGGGGTTCTTGCGGGGACGGCTGCGCCGGGGAGCAGCGAGCCGCTGGCCCCGAGGGCGGCGGTGGCGCCGAGTGCGGCGTCGACGTCGTGGCCGCCGCCCGTCCGGGTTCTCGATGCTGAGGATGCCCTCCTGGATCTCGTCCGGGTAGGCATCACCGAGCTGGGCAACCCGGTTGTCCTGCGGGCGGAGCAGATCAGGCAGGACCGGCTCGTAGCTGTAGTCGAGGAGCTGAACCAGCAGGGTCAGCGTCTCCTTCTCCAGGTGCAGCGTCGGGTGCCCTGGGTCTGTCGGCGGGGGCGTGTCGGCAGGGAGCAGCTCCCTCCCATGCCGCTTCCGCTCCTCGTTGATCATCTGGAGGAGAAGCGGCCAGTTCTTCTCGATCACGTAGGTCCGCTCCGCCTCCATCTTCTTCTTCTTACTTAGCTGAGCCAAGTCGAGACCGAGGGTCTTCCGGCGGTGGTTGACGACCTGCATGGCCCAGGCCCAGAAGCCGCGAGGCATGTTCTGTCCAGCGATGGGCACCGTGGCCTGCTCCACGCGCTTGCCCTTCTTGGTGACCTTGCCGATGTAGGCACGCGCTGAGAGGGCTGCGGACTCTCCTCCGATCACGGCCGAGGAGCGCATGGTGCGGCCGAAGACCTTCTTCACGCCGTCCAGGTAGGCGGCCAGCTGCTTCGGGTTGTTCGCGTTGGCCCACATGCTGCGGAACTCGGTCTTGCCGTCCGGGGTCTCCACGGCCGAGCGAAGCTCGATCTCGTCGAGGAGGTAGCCCCCCTGCTCCGGGACCCAAGGCATCGTGGGCTTCGTTGGCACGAACCGCAAGGTAGGGGCGTGTCCGCGCCAGCCCAGGTCCGTGAGGAAGGCTCCCCGAGCCAGGTTGGGGATCAAGCGAGCGCTGGCCGCAGGGAACTTTCTGCCCCAGATGATCTCCTCCCCGTCCTTGCTCACCTGCCGGACCTCGGCCCGAGTGATGCCGAGGAACCAGACAGCCTCGTCCTTCGACTTCCCGTCGAGGACGAGCGCCTCCCTCTTGAGCAGCTCCCTCACCTCTCTCACGACCGTGAAGGCCTTCTTGCGGCTCTCCTCCGCGTCCTTCCCCTCGGCGACCCGCATCTCGTGCAGGCTCGCCTCGATGTTCTTCCGGTTGAGCAGCACCAGGCTCGTGGCCACGGTGGCCAGAGCCTTCGGGTTGTCGTGGTTCGCAGCCTGGAGCTGGCGGATCTGGGCCATCCGAGGACCTGCATAGCCCCGAGGTGAGGTCTGGACTCCGGTGCTGGACGTGCGAACCAGAGAGCCGGGGACGTACTGCCTCTGCCCAGGGCCTTCCGCCCGGTTCTCCATGAAGACCGCCGACACGATCTCCTCGAAGGGGAGATCGTCGATGGCGATGCGCTCCTCCCGCTTCTTGTCCAGCTCCTGCGTGGCCCGGACCTTCCGCATCTTCTTCTGGAAGGCTCGGGCGTGGTGCGGGAGGTCCTCCTTCTTGCCCCGAGTCGCCACGAAGGCCGGCAGGGTCCACCCCTCCTCCGCTGCCCGGAGGCCGATCTCAGCCCGGCCCATGCCGCCACGGAGGAGGTGGAGCACGCTCTTGGCGTACATGCCGGGCCAGTCCTGGATGTAGGGCATGGCTCCGAAGTACTCGGACCGCTCATCCGCCGGGTAGACCTTGCCGAAGCCGATGACCACATCGTCCAGCCCCTGCAGACGAGCCAGGGCGACCGGGTTGCGGCTGTAGGCAGAGCGGAGCAGCTGGGCGTACTTCTCGAAGTGGAGGAAGGGCGAGGGGGTCGCCATCTTCCCCAACAGCACGTCCTGGAACTCCTGCCTGCCGGTCACTTCCTTCTCCCTCTTGCCCCACCCCGTCATCACCGACGGAGGGAGGAGGAAGCAGGCTTCGCGGCTGACTCCAGCAGGGAGAGCTGTGACGATGGCATCGGAGATCGCCACCAGGTCGAGGATGAGCGGACGGTCCGGCTCAGGCTCGTGAAGGGTCATGCCCTCCAGCGTCCCGATCGAGCCCATGATCACGAGGGCCACCGGCTTGCCCCGATACCCGTCAGGCACGAGGAAGTAGGTGGGCAGCTTGTCGGGGTGGCTCACGCGGGTCTGGAGACTGATCTCGAAGGCCCGCATCAGGTCCTGCAGGGAGGCCGCACCGGGGATCTTCCGCTTGGATCCGAAGGCGCTGAGGGCAGCCTTCGGCGTGCCGATCCGTCCCAGGACGTCCTCGTAGATGCCCATCGACGGGGAGGGAAGTCCCTGGTAGGCCTCTCCGGGGGTGACCAACATCTCTCGAAGGTCAGCCCAGTCGCCTCCGAGGACCTGGAGCGAGAGGTCACGGAGGTTCCCGGCCCGGCCCTGCTTGAACAGCAGCCGAGGGGCTCCCGCATCTGCCTGGTAGAGCGGCGCGACCTGCCCAGCCTTGATCCCGAGGTGCCCTGACTCCAGCAGCTCTCCGGCCTTCTTGCGGCTGGCCGCTCGCTGCAGGACCACCCCCACCGCGTCGCTCCCCGCCAGGGAGAGCAGCACGGCGTTGAGGTAGCGCATCAGGGTGACGGGCGTGATCGGGAGGATGTAGAGGTCGGTGTAGGCGCTGCAGTCCGGCAGCTGCGAGGGGCCCCCAGAGATCGCCTTCTCCCGCTCCTTCTTGCCCGTCGTGTACGAGACCTCCTCGGCCCGCGTCACCCCGAACTCCTTGTTCAGGGCGTGGAGGCGCTGAGCGATCAGCAGCGAGACCTCCCTGCTCTCCTGGGTGACGACCGCATCGGCCAGCCCGCCCTTGAGCGAGACGACGGTGTGGCCGTTGACCAGGTAGGTCTTCACCCGGATGAACGCCCTTCCGACGTCGAGCAGACGGGAGTGGAAAGCGGCGTCGGCCTTGGCGTAGGCCTCCTGCGAGGCGGCCGTGACAGGGGGCTGTGGGCGCTTGGGGGCACGGAGGAAGCTGCTCCGTCCCCTGCCGCCGTCCCGCTTCATGGGGATGCCCACGGCGTTCTTGGCATCGCGCCAGGAGGGGGGCCCTTCCTTGGCGAAGTTGTCCGCGAAGAGGAAGATGACGCCAGGGTTCTCCTCCACCATCTTCTTCGTGATCTTGGGCACCAGGAGGAGCGTGCCTGCCCCCTTCTTCCTCTTGTCAGGATTGCGCTTCGTGCGGCGCTGCCTGCGTGGACGGCGATGCCTCACCTGCGGACCTGCTTCGCGATGCCGAACTTGGGACGCAGCCAGTCCAACAGGAGCTGGGTGCTCACGGAGATCACCACGCCGGTCACCACAGCCGGGAGGATCTTCTTCACGTCCAGCAGGGTGGCCTTGGCCTTCTGCTCCGGGGTCCAGCTCGGGTCCCACGCCCAGGAGTTGCTTCTCTCCATCTCGGTCGCCATGCTCGCCCCGACAGCGGCTCCGATGGGACTCAGCGCCGACTGGCCGTAGTCCCCGCTCGGCTGGAAGGTGCCGCCGTAGGCCATCGCGTAGGCAGGGCTCCGCCGCTTCTTGGCCGGAGCCTTCTTGGGCCGGAACTTGCGCGGAGCGCGGCCCAGCTTCACCACCCCGGGCTTCCCCCGGGGCGCGGTAGCCAACTCCGGCAGGTAGCTCTTGTGCCCGCTCACGACGTCCCAGCCCAGCGGGACTCCGCGCACCGTGGTCTCACAGAAGTACCACTTCGTCGGGTTGAAGGGAGCGTCGCCCACCATCGCGTAGATGTGGGCCCACTTGCAGCCCCGAGGGAAGGCCGTGCCTTCGATGTAGCGAACCTTCTTCCCGTTGCAGACGCCGCCCAGAACCAGCTTCCAGGGAAGCCGGATGGACTCGAACATGGCCCCGAGAACCATGATCTGGTCGTCGCAATCTCCCCAGCCCTGCTTGATCGTGAAGATCGGGTCCTGGAGTCGCTCTCCTGGCTCGTTGACGTAGTAGACGTTCTTGGGGTTCTGCACCCACTTGAGGAGCGCCGCCGCCTGACCCTTGTAGTCGCGAGGCTTGACCTTGGCCTTCTTGATGATGTCCACGGCCAGGCTGGCGATGCGCGGGTCGCGCCCTCGCATCATGGCGATGTGGCGGATGACCTCCAAGCGCTTCGGGTCGTCATACCCCTTCCAGTCGGGAAGGTGATGGACCTCGGTCCCGGCCAGGTTCAGCGACGTGAGGCGAGCTGGAAGCTGTTCGACAGGCAGACGGGACACGTAAGCTCCTCCGACTGCACTCTACCGAGCCGCCCGACTCCAGGCACTCATCTCGCCTCAGACAGGGTGCTACGGGTTGAAAGGGATGACCTCCGGCCCTTCGGCCTCCCGGTTCAGGCGCATCACGCCGTCCCGGAAGATCTGCTGGACCTCCTCTGCCGTGTGAGCAACCCGCCAGCGCAGGGGCTCACCCCCGGGAGAGGAGATGAGGATGGTCACCATCCCCACTTCGTTCTCTTCGAGCGCGGTCGGGATGGTCCCACACGGCAGGTGCAGGATCCCTCCCTCCCCTCGCTCGAACTTCATGAAGGGGTGATCGAGAAGGGCGGTTGCGCCGAACATCAGGTGCTCGTCGCGGCCTTCTTCTTGCCGTCGCCTTCGTCCTCGTCGTCCGCTTCGATGAGCTGGAGAGCGTCCAGGCCGAGCAGCTCTCGGGCCTGGTTCATCGCAGCCGCGACGTCTTCGGAGATCTCGGGAGACGAGAGGTAGACGGTCTCGACCTCGGTGATGTAGACGGGAGTGTCCTGCTCCATCACGTAGAACTGGGCGCTCACCTGGAGCCGAATCGCGACCTGCTGGGCCGCCTGCACCGCCTCGGGGAACTGGCGGGAGAGCCCGTCCACCATCGCCGTCTTCACCTGCTGGATCAGCACCCACTTGGGGTTGAAGGTCCGGCGAGTGAACTTGACCTCGGTCCAGCCAGCGGGGAGGTCGTCGAGGCCGTCCTCGTCGAAGTGAGCCTGTCCTGCGGACACCACGCCGGAGAGGGCGCACTCGTACTCGAAGTTGGGGGTCATGATGCAAGCTCCCTGCGCCACTTCGTCGAGTGGTCGTGGAATCCGACGATGTCGGGGAAGGCCGCGTGAGCGACCTGGATGATGTTGGCGGAGACGCGGTCGACCTGTTCGAGGTCCAGGTCGGGGAGGGCGGCGTGGATGGCTCCCTGGAGAGAGCCGTACTTGGCGCACCACCGCAGGATGAAGACGGGCCAGCGGCCGGAGCCCAGGTTCTTCAGCAGCTCCAGGCGGTCGGGCTGCTCCTCGGTGGGCTCCCCCTTCTCGTCCATGGGGCTGTCGAAGTTGACCACCCAAGCCACCATGACGGCCTGGAAGGCGGCGAACGCCTCAGGTTCGAGCGGGAGCTTGGCGAAGTCGAAGCCCGGCACCGCCACGGTAGGGTCCTGCGGGGGGTACTGAGTCGGGACCGGGTTCGAGGGCTGGAGGTTCGACGGGAGGGTCGCGTCGCCGTCGTACACGGGGTCCATCGTGAGCGGCTCCATCACAGGGGGCGGGGCCATCTGCGGAGGGAACGTGGCCGGGACAGCACCGATGGACGGAGAGACGGCTCCCTCCACCACCATCGAGGGGGCCTGGGGCGTGAGCCGAGGCGGGGCCGGAGGGGGCACCTGGGCGGAGACCGGCTGGGGGGCCAGGCTCTGCACAGAGGCGCCAACGGTAGGCAGGAAGCTCTGCCCCTGCGCGAGGGAGCGGAGCACGAGGAACAGGTCCTCCTTGCTGCCCTTGAACGAGAACTCGATCATGAGGTCACCTTCGCGAAGTCCTCTTCGCTGTACGGCACGTCGTCGGGGATCAGGTCGCTCCCGCGCATGGCGATCGTGATGCGCTGCTGCAGCTCATCCTCGGCCCCGGCCTCGTCGAGTGCGGCGTGGACCGTGACGGCCCGGATGTAGTAGTAGATGCTCACCTCGTTGGTGATCGCCTCGGTGATGAGGCCAAGCCAATCCTCCTGCTCTGAGGCAGCCAGCTTCTCCACGAGCCCTCGGATGGCCTTCCGGGCCTTCTTCTGTCCGAGGAGGTTGATGTCAGCGGCCTTGGCGCGGGCCAGGAGGTCGATGGGCTCGGGCGCTGCGACCTCGGGCTCGGAAGCGACTTCTTCGCCTTCCTCTTCGCCCTGGTAGTCCTCGGGGACGGAGCCCTGATCCGGCAGGTTCACCTGAGGCTGCTGCATCGCCTGAGGCCGGAGCGGGATGCCGCTGGTCTGACCCGGCAGGATCACCTGGGGGCCCTGCTCGGTCTGGATGACCTGCGCCGTCCTGCCGTCCGGGAGCTGCGCCAGCCGGCGGCGACCCCGCTGCTGGATCTGCTGCTGCTGCTCAGACTTCGCCGAGAGCGCCGCCTTGCCCAGCTCTGCGATCGAGCCGAGCACCTTCGGGATGGCGTCGGACCAGCCGCCCTCGCCGCCGCCGCCGCCGAAGATCTTCTCCAGCAGCTCCGGGGTCTCCATGCCCAGGGACTCGACGATGCCCTGAAGCCCGCCGACACCACCGCTCTGGATCTTCTGGAGCTGAAGCATCCGCTCCTGGTGCTCGCGCCCCTGCTCCCGCTCCAGCTCCATCTGGCGCATGACCATCTCGTGCTGGCGGGTCCTGTCCTGGTTGGCGGCCTCGCGGGCCTCTCGCTCCAGGCCGTCCCGGCGAGTCTGCGCCGTATCTCGGGCCTCGCGGTCGAGGCGGCCCTGCTCGGACATCTTCTCCTGGTGCTCACGGGCACGCTGGGCATCGACGTCCATCTGCTTGAGCTTCAGCTCCATCTCGGCCTTGCGGGACTCCTCGGCCCGGCGGGACTCGTCCTTGCGGCGCTCGTCGTCCAAGCGCGCCTGCTCCGTCCGGCGGTTGGCAGCGTCTTCCCGCTCCTGCCGCTCCCGCTCCATGCGAAGCTGGAAGTCCTGTCGCTCTCGCTCGACTCGCTCGCGGTCGGCACGTTCACGCCGCTCGGCATCTTCGCGCTGCTGGGCCATCTTGCGGTCCCAGTCCTCTCGCTCAGCCCGACGCTTCTCGTCCAGCTCGACCCGCCAGCGCTCTCGCTCTTCCCGAGCGAGCTTCTCACGGCGCGCCAGCTCCAGCCGCTCGCGCTCGACGACGAGCTTGGCCTCATCCCGCTCACGCTCCCGACGTGTCTCGACCTCCGCCTCGCGCCGGCGGATCTCGTCCTGCCGAAGGGACTCCAGGCGCCTGGCCTCCTCGCGCTCGGTCTCCCGGCGGCGCTCGGCCTCCCGCTCCCGCTTCTCGGCCTCGACCCGAAGGGCCTCCAGCTCGAACTTCCGGGTCTCGGAGATGCGCGTGCGCTCCAGCTCCAGGCGCTCCTTCTCAGCCTGCAGGCGGCGGTCGGAGTCGGCAGCGTCCTTGGCGACACGACGGTCGGCTTCGGCCTGCTCAGCAAGCCGCTTCCGCTCGTTCTCGTCGCGCTCCTGGGACCGCTTCCTCTCCCACTCCTGACCCTCCGCGCGACGACGCTCTTCGGCATCCTGGCGCTGACGGTCGAAGTACTCGCGGTCCTGCTTCGCCCGGGCCTCGTCGGACTGCCGCAGGCGGTCGGCCTGGGCGGTCTGGGCAGCCTGCTGCTGAGAGAAGACCGTCGTGAGCGTCTGGATCAGCATGTTGCTGTGGCCCTTCTGGACCTCCAGCTGCTCCTGGGAGCGGGCCTTGTCCGTCTCCATCAACCGCTCGGTCATCTTCTGGACGACGTCGGAGGAGCGGTCCGCGATGGCGATGCGCTCCTGGTAGCGGGACTTCTCCTCGTCCCGGAGGCGCTCCCGCTCCTGCTCCAAGGTCTCCTGGAGAAGCTCGGTGCGGCGCTCTGCCGACTCGACCGCGTGCTCGAACATGCGGCCCATCTCTTCGGCGTAGGCTCCGCCGCCGTCGCCCTGGTTGATGAGGATGGGATCTCCGTTCGACATGCGTTCCTCGCGCTCCCGCCCCTTCTGCCGCCTGATGTGGACGACCTCTGCGTGGTGCTCGCTGAAGTTGAGGGTGAACTCCTTGCCCAGCTCCTTGCCTCGGATGTCCACTGGACGGAAGCGGAACTGGTACTTGCCATCACCCGGCTTGGGCATGGCGTCGTAGAACTTCCGCACCATGTCCTCTTCGGTCGCCTCGGCGTCGATGGCACCGAGAGCGACAGGGATGCCGTTCTCCCAGCGCCAGACCCGGTACTGGACAGCGGTCGGGAAGTTGGCCGCCTGGGCGTACAGCTTGGGGGAAGTGGCCCGCCCGAAGGACTCGGCGGTGTCCCCGAAGATGTCGCTCGTCTGGGAGCGAGACCCGATCAGCGGCGTCTCCCCGAAGGTGTCCACGTCGGGGTTGTTGAGATCCGCGATGTCCTCGTCGAAGTCGTCGTCGTCGCCGTCGTCCATCCCATAGGGGGGCGCCTCGGGGACGTAGCCGTCCTCCAGCTTGTCCTCCACACCAGCCGGAAGTGCGGCCCCCTCCTGACGAGAGAGCTGAAGCGCCTCAGCGAGGTCGATTTCGTCACGTCGGGACATCGAGGCTCCTCCAGGGATTCTTCTGTCCCTCCTCTTAGGACCTCGCCCCGCGCCCGGCCAGCGGCGCGAGTGATAGACAGGATAAGATATTATCCAGTCCTCCCCCAGTGCCGGGCGGCACAAGCCCGCGTAGAACCTCAAGTACCCGAAAACACAGGAGGCTCCCCATGAGCAACAAGGACATGGCCAACCTGATGCGCTCTCGCGGGGTCCGGCCCCGACGCCGAGGCCGCAGAAAGCCAGAACCCCCCAAGCCCTCGACTCGACTGATGGACGCCTTCCGCGAGGTCCCGCCCGAAGAGGCGAAGAAGCAGGATAGTGTGTACCGGGTCCCTGACTCGTGGGAAGCGCCAAAGTCGGTGCAGAAGAAGTCGCTTCTCCTGCCTGGGGAGGAAGAAGCTCCCACGCTCAGACTCAAGCCGGGGCCAAAGAAGAAGGCAGAGCACAAGCGGCGGAAGACCGCCATCAGCATGTGCGTCAGCCCCGAGGAGGAGTTTTACCTGAGGAAGCACGCCCACGATGCCGGCATGACCTTCAGCGAGTGGGCGAGGATCGTGATGTTCAGGGCGATGAAGATGGAGATCCCGCCCCGGTCCTGACGTTGACACATTTCGCGGTCGGGTGTATAGATAGTAGGACGGCACCCCTCGGCCGTTCTACTCCTCATCCTCTTGGGAACCCCGCTTCGGACCTCGTCCAGGCGGGGTTTCCTCCGTCTGGGGATCGGTCCTTAGGGGACCGGAGACATTCGAGGCAGATCGGTGCTCTGCTCTGAAGGCCTCCTCTTGCCTGGGGCAAGGTCAGGGCTCGAAACAGGCGTCGACGGCCTCTCTCCACGCGCGGAAGGTGGCGATAGCCTCCTCCCCCAACCGGGCCTCGTCCTCTTCCAGCGCGCGGACAAGGCGCTTCTCCCTCTCGTTGTCCCATCCCCGGCGCTCTGCAAGCTCCCCTCGGGCGTGCTTCGTGTTGGCCCGAGCCTCCAGGTGAGCTTCTGTTGCCCTCTCCATGCGGCGCTTCAGCTTCCGGAGCTTGCGGGTCAACGGCGAGTCGTCCCCGACGGGCATCGGTCTACAGGACCCAGCGGTGCAGGCAGTTTCGGCACATCAGGGTCGTGCCCTTCGCAGGGGGCCAGGGCCTCCCGGCCAGCCTGTGCTCACCGTCGTGGCCGCAGGAGGGGCACGGCGGGTTGGGGTCGACGGGCTCTTCCGGCTCGGGCTCGGGCTCGGGCTCGGGCTCGGGCTCCGGCTCCTCTTCTTCCATAGGAGCATCCACAGGCTCCGGCTCCACAACCTCGGGCTCGTCCTCAGGGAGGTCGACGAAGTCGGCGGGGGGCACCATCGCCTCCACCTGGGCCTGGTGGCTGGCGATGCGGCAGTAGTCACGGCCGTTCGCCGTGCCGACAGAGCGGTTCTTGCAGGGGTTGCCAGAGCCGGTGACGGCATCACAGAGCGCGGTGGACATGGGGGTACTCCTGAAGTGTGAGGCAACCCTAACATCGGCTTGCCGGGCGGCACACTTCGGGAGTGCTACGCGCCTCAGCTGTCGGCACCTCCCGGAAGCAGGGTCAGCATCGGCTTGCCCTTGCCCGTCAGCGCTGGAGCTTCAGGCCGCTTCCCCCCGGGGAAGGGAGGGTCGCTGAGGTCGACGAAGCCCATCCTCTCCAGCTCCTCCAGCTCCACCAGCTGCTGCTCCGTGTCCGCAGGGTCGAGCCCATGCTCTACGGCCCAGTCCTGAAGCTGCCGTCCACAGATGGGCACGATCGCCGGAAGCTCGAAGCCCTCCTTCGGCGACCGCGCCTTCTCCATCCGGTGCTTCTTCAGGTAGCGACGGGCCACAGTCTTCTTGGTCCGCTTCTCCACCAGAGCATCCGTCTCGTTCAACATCTTGCGGAACTCCGGCCACCGCTCCGTCCCCAACATCGTCCACAGCTCGACCACAGCCCCCGTCGTGGACGACTCGCCATAGCCCTTGAAGGCGATGGCCAGGTCCTCCCACGCCCAAGACATGGCCTGCCGCTTGTCGGTGTCGGGGTGCCAGATGCTGAAGTCGATCCAGGCCGAGGCCAGGATCGAGAACTTCAGCTTCCTCAGAGATCGCAGAGCCACGTTGCTCCCCGTGCCCGCCACGTAGTCGTCGAGAGCCTTCTCGAACAGGTCGTAGCGGTACAGGTCCGTCTTCTTCATCTTCACTCCCACTGGATGGTGCCCGCCTTCGTGGACACCTGGTTGTTCGTCACGATGATCTTGCCGATGTCGGCACTCTCCTCACCCTGCCAGGTGACCTCGCCGTTCAGGACGTAGCCCCACGGCTTGAGGAAGTGCGCGATGAGGTACTCCAGCCACGCCACGTAGTCGTAGAACTTCTCGCCCCCATCCCAGGCGATATGGTCGTAGACCACCCCCTCCTCGCAGCGCTCCTCAGGGGAGGCGAGGCGAGCCGCGTTCCCCGACCCCAAGCTGGGCACCCACTGGCACCACAGCGACGGCTGCCCCGGCGGCGGGTCGTTGTAGTTCGTCACGTCGTCGGGTCGAGAGGAGAAGTCCCCCTGGCCGGCAAAGCCGCCCTCCCCGACGAAGTACGCCCCGTTCGGGCCCACAGGGAGGCCGGCAGCCTCCCGCTCCGGGTCGGCCCGCTTGGCCGTCTTGGCTGCGTCCCGCATCATCCGACGAGTGCCGGAGAAGCGGGCCAGGTAGGTGGCGTGCTGGGGAAGCAGGGGCTTGCCCAGCTTGAACGTCCCCTCGAAGTCGGTCGTGTAGCCCATGACTACACCCCCGCCCGGATGGAGCCGCCGGTCTTGAGCGCCTCCGACAGCCCCCGCCGCATGACGCGAGCGGCGCTCCGCTCCATGTCGTACTGCTGCACGAGATCCCGCTCGCCCTGGGCCGTCAGGGTGATGGCATCGACGACGGAGGCCAGGTTCCCTCCAGGCGTCGTGGTCGGGTCGGTCAGCGCCTTCTGGGCCTCCACGATGAACCGCTCGGGGACCTTGGTGCGCTTCAGCTCCTCCTCCATCCAGGCGAAGGCGTCGTCGATGCTCACCTCCAGGGACTCGTTGTAGGCGTCGACGACACCGTTCGCGGAGGTGATGAGGTCCTTGAAGGCGCTGTAGACCCCGGCCTGGATGCGGGCCGCGTCACCACGGTGGATCCAGTTCCACTCCTTCCGGTCGTCCCAGTGCCCCATGCCGTTGGTGCAGACGAGCCGCCACATTCCGCCGCGCAGGCCGACCCGACGACGGCCCACCTCGCTGTTCCAGCACTCCACCATCGGGACGGGCTCGTGAAGCAGGGCTCCGGCATCCCAGTTGCGCAGCACGGCCAGCGCCGGGTCGATCCCCGCGAAGCGGAGGCGCATCATGGAGTCCGTCACCCGCCAGTCGAGGACCGGCAGCTCAGCGAAGTCGCCTGCGTGGTCCAGCATGTCCTGGACGAACTGGAGGTTGCTGTAGGAGGCGTAGCCCTGGCTGTGACAGGACCGGATGACCCGGCGGACCTCACCGCCCACCTTCATGTTGATGGTGCGGATCATCCGGGGCTTCTCGGCCCCTCGGGAGAACCTCTGCCAGACCATCGACGCGAGCTTGCCTCCCGTCATGTCCAGGCCCGCCAGGGTCCGCAGGCCGGGGAAGAAGCGGCTGGGCAGCACCTCCCGGGCCAGCTGGGCGGCGCCGTTGGCGGTGACCAGCATCTTCAGGTCCTCGATCCCGTCCTCGGCCAGGAAGCGAGCGTGCATGTGCCCCTCGCTGAAGTCGATGTGGAGCTGGTCGAGGCTCCGCTCCGGGTCCCTGGGGTCCTGGAGACGCTCCAGCTTCGCCAGGTAGTCCCGCACCTCCTCCAGGTGAAAGGTGGTCGGGGCGTCGGGCCTCGCCCCTCGACTGACGAGAGTCCGGTCACGAATCGTGAACGGCAGGTCGGTGGCGATCTGCACGCCGCCGTTGGTGGAAAGGGTCAGATTGTCCATCCTCTACTACTCCTGGGCTCCTCAGCCCGTGCCCCTGTTAAAGAGCAAGTCGCCGGGGCGGCTCGACTGCTCTTGAAGTAACTCTCGGGCACGAGAGTGACAACTGTCACTCTCAGAACCGGAACATCGACGACAGTCCCCGGGCGAAAGCCGCCGCGTTCCTGTCTACGAAGCCGGCATCGGACTTGCACTTGGGGCACTTGCCGGCGACTTCCGCCGACAGGCTGTGAATGCCCCCCGCGCTGATCTCCACCTTGGGGCGCAGCTCGGGCGTCACCTTGACGCGGCCGTTGCAGCGCCCCGTGTTGCAGATCAGGACACGCTTCTTGCTCAGCTCACTCATCTCCTACTCCTCGGGCCAGAGGCCCTGTTCGTACAGGGGAGGGGCGGCGGGCCACGGGGGGCTCCCGGTCCCACGGAAGTCAGGGACCCAGGCAGCCTGGGCAAGCTGCTCCATCGGCGTGGGCTCCTTCGTTGGCGTGAACCACATCCCGCAGTTGGGGCAGTCCACGATTCCTTCGTCGTCTGGCTCACTCTCGAACTCGTGCATATCCCTCGACGTACCGAAGCTCAGGGTGGAACACCGCTACGATCTGAGCGTTGTAGAAGCACTGGCGCATCATGAAGCGCTTGCGTGTGTTGCCAAGGGCAAGGTAGAGGGTCTCCAGCTCTTCGTCCGTCAGCGGTTCCGAGAGCGTCTGGGCGACCCCCCGGTCGAGGACGTAGTCTGCGACCCCTGTGTAGTTGAACCCCTCTGGGATCTTCGGAGCGAAGCTCGCCTGCTGTGTGAGGTAGCCGATCATGGTGTCTCCTCCGGTGGAGGGGTGTTGGTGGGCGGGGGTCGAAAGAGGTAGGTGAGCCTTTTCGTCACGGAGTCGAGCGTGTCGAGTTCCTTGTCCAGCCACTGAATCAGGCGCAGGTCATGCTCCCAGCTTTCATTCTCTGGAGGCAAATGAGTCAACAGATCGCGGCCACGGTGTTTGGCCCGAGAGATATCCTGGTGTGCCTTCTCCAGGAGGTCTTGGATCTCTTCGCAAATCTCCGGGGTTGCCCGCCCCACCAACTCTCGGAGGGTCGGTCCGGGACGACGGGTACGACGGGGGCCTGCTTCACAGGTCCGCCGATTGTGGCCGGGCAACCCGCACTTCTGGCAGCTCATGGGGTCTCCTCGTCATCCTGGTCTGGGCAGCGGTAGATGATGCGCTTCACGGGGCCTCCCGGTAGTCAGGGGCCCAGGCAGCCTGGGCAAGCTGCTCCATCGGGTTCAGCTCCTCGTCCAACATGTAGGAGCGACCGTAGATCCAGGCGTGCTCAAGGTTGTCCTTCTGGGGGTGCTCGACGATGTCCACGTCCCAGTAGGGGTCGAGCCACTTGTCGTTCCAGGGCGGGAACTGCACGACCTGAGACCGCACTCGCACCACGGCTTCTGCATGAACGTCGCAGTAGTCGCGGACGCCGAGGAGGTACGCCTGGATCTCCACAACGCGGAGCAAGCGCCCGGCGTAGGCAGAATGCTCGGCTCGGGCACGAGCTTCGGCCTCCTCCTCAGTCGCCACTACCACAGCTCGCGGCTCTCGCCGCCAGTCCTCCGGGGTCACTTCTCCCCCAGACCGGACTTCTCCGTCGGGGTCTTGGCGTAGTCCATGGTGGCCCGGACCTTCCGGCCGCCGAAGTCTATGTGGAGGATGTTGACCTCGTGCCGGGTACACCAGACCTGGAAGCCCTGCCTCGTGTAGCTGACCTGCTGCCGGGCGTACTTCTTGGGGGACGTGAACGGCGGCATCTTCCCCTCCTTGATC
>Ga0080013_1000072_pt1 | contig 135595 bp, 183 predicted proteins | sample ETNvirenome_6_85_FD_69236 | JGI IMG/M metagenome (GOLD analysis project Ga0080013, IMG submission 69236) | Marine viral communities from the Pacific Ocean - ETNP_6_85 (SPADES assembly) (version 2) | ecosystem: Environmental > Aquatic > Marine > Oceanic | place: Pacific Ocean | collected...
GTCGGCTTCGACCACCTGCCCCCCAAGGCCGTGCAGGCCAAGATGCAGACCGCCGCCCGCAAGCTGCGGGAGCGGGACATCCAGGCGGAGCGAGGGCGGCGTGTGGCGGCGTCGGTGGTCGAAGTGTGCGTCGCCTGCACAGGCCGAGGGTGCATGAGGTGCTTCGTCGCGTTCGGACATCCAGGGGTGTGCGGCTCCTGCTCCGACTGTGACGGGCGAGGCTGGCGGGTCCGGGATGGCGGCCGATGAGCGGCGACGGCCTGCGTTGCGGTCGTTGCGCCTGCGACCACCACCCTGTGGAGGACTGCGTGCAGGCGACCGCCCCGACCCCGGAGGCGGTGGATCGTGCCGCGGCGTGGTGCGTCGCCGAAGGGCTACATGTCAGCGTCCGAACGTGGGAGTTTCTCGCCGCCTACGCCGCCCAGTCGGAAGCCGAGGTCACCCGCCTGGAGGCCGAACGCCTCGACCTGTGCCGTGACGTGCAGCTCGGGCGGGATCTGACCGACGAGGTGACTGGGCGGCTGTACGTGGCGGCCGAGGCGTTGCGGGAGGCGAAGGCGGCGCTGCAGCTTTGCCTGGGCGAATCCCACCTGTGCACAGACCACAACCCCTCTTGTCGTGTCTGTGTGCAGCGCGCCGCCCTGGCCCGCATCGAGGAGGAATCTTGAAGCTCAGGATCGCACGTGACCTGCCTGCGCCGCCCGAACTGACACCGGAACTGCTGGCCCGGATCCGCGAGGAGTCGGCGGTGGCCGAAGCGCCGGATGGGTATGAACGTTCCACTGTCTTTGAATCAATTTCTTGTGAATCATCCTGCACATGAATATGAAATTCATGTGCTTGGAATCGCATCAGACTATTGTGTCAAAGATAATATCAAAGGTTGGCTTGATCGTGGTTATAAAGTGACTGTAATTAGAAACTTGACTGCGGGTATTGAGCGAACTATTGATGAAGTCCGTGAACAAGAAGGTTGGGATTTCGATATCGTTGACTATGAAACAAGCTAATAATTTATGATATAATGAATTAATAAAGGTTGCTATGTTAAAAGAAACACGCAGAGATCGCTATGACAGCAAGTTAAGTGTTGCAAAGAAGTATCCTATTCATGTAGCGAGTGTCTCATTTATGCATGATGGAAACCTTGGGTACCTGATTCGTGCAGCTGCATGTTTTGGTGCAAAGTCAATGTTTGTCATTGGTAAGCTTCCACCAAGAAAGATATTAAATCCACTCTCAGGAAGCACATATGATTATGTCGACATTACACAGTTCTCGAATCCAAGTAAATTCTTGAATCACATGCGTGAGCAAGGTATCAAGCTTGTCTGTGCTGAATTGACTGACGACGCAGTCTCTTTAGATGAATACAAATTTGACTTTGATTCACCAATTTGCATTGTGACAGGTCATGAAGAAACTGGAGTTCCAGTTGAGTTGATCATGAATAGTGATGTAGTTTACATTGACATGCCAGGTGTTGGGCATTGCCTAAATACAGCACAAACTGCAAATATTATGTTATATGAAGCCGCTAAACAATATGAGGAGAGGCATGGCAGGAATAGTTAACTGGCTACCAGGAGAAAAGTGGATGTACTGGAAGTTTAAGCGCCCTGCGGCATGTAGTACAATAATGGTGATGCATGATGGTGAAGTGTTACTAATGAAGCGCACTACAAAGTCACGAGCTGAACCTGGTCGATGGGCATTCCCGGGTGGTTTCTTAGAAACAGATAAAGAGACACTTGAACAGTGTGCATTAAGAGAGCTAGAAGAAGAGACTAGTCTAAGACAATTTGCAGAAAGTGATCTTAACTTGCTAACAGTAAACTCTGAACCAGGAACAGACCCAAGAGCACATGTTGTCAATGCTGTTTGGATCATTGAATTACCAACAGACAAACCAAAGCCATTAGTGACAGCTAGTGATGATGTCACTGATTCAATGTGGATGAAAATAGAAGAATATGCTAGCAAATCGCAAGCATTCAAACAAGAGAAACTCGCACAAAAGTATATAGATTGGAAAAAATAAAAAACGAACCTGAAAAGAATGATTATTGGCGCTATCAATCAAAGGATGGTAAGCAAGACTACATAGTAAAGGTGACAAAAGTAGTTGGTGATAGAGTTAGAGGGTGTCCTGTAAAAAAGATAACACATTGTGTTCCAATGATGTTCCTTGTGACTATTGGTTGGACAATATTTTCTGAGCCTGACTTATGGACACAGGTCACATGGCCTGACTTGAAACCGGTCACTGTCTTTCATAAGCTTGACAAAGGTTTGAAGAATGGGCGACCGTGATCGTATAATACTTTTTGTTGGCGGAACATGGGATAATAATGGTGGGCGCCAATCAAAGATCACTTCTGACATTTTACTTGGTATTCATGAAGCATACTACAAGATAGCAAATATTCATGTACATAATGGTGGCATGCTTAGTAATCTTGAGCGAATATTAAATAGCATACCGGCTTTTGACATTGTCATCTGGATGCCGAATATCTCAAACGATGTTGAAGAAAAATTCATTCATAGAATCAAGCAAGAGAATAAAAAATGCATACTTGTCTCTTCGAAACGCAACATAGAAAATGAATATCCATTTGAAGAGATTGTAAATCATGCTCTTAAAAGAAAAAGCAATTTGATTCTTGAGTTTTCAAAGCATAATGATATATACGAAGGTAGAATTTTTGACCCACTAGGAAACATGTTCCTAGACTATGAAAATGACTTTACAACAGTTGGTGCCGTAATGACGAATCGAGCACTTCAACTAGCAAAGTTTACACGTGTTGCTAGCACAAGCTTGACTGCTAAGAATGCCGGTGTTCCAAATGATAAAGCGTTCTTTGAGATTGTTAAAAAATCTGCAACTGTCTTTGACAAGTTAATGCATCAACCAGCAAATCCATCTCGTTTTTTGGGAAATGCTTCATTTAGATGTCAACGTGGTTTCCCATCATTTAGAGATGATAATAACAATGCAATAATTTATGTATCCAGACGAAATGTAGATAAGAAATTCATATCCAAAGAAGCATTTGTTCCTGTTGTATCACAGGATACTCATGGTGTCATTTATTTTTATTATGGTGATCACAAACCATCAGTCGACACCCCCATACAAAGATCTCTATATCTCTTGTTCCCAAGAGTGAATTACATGATTCATGGTCACGCATATGTCGATAATGCACCATTCACAGACGAGGTGGTTCCATGTGGTGCAATAGAGGAGATAACAGAGATTAGTCGTGTGTTTAATAACATTGACCAAACAAACTTTGCTATAAACTTACTTGGTCATGGGTCAATTGTACTAGCAAGCGATCTTAAATTTTTCAATGAAATCACATATAGTGCGCGACCATTTCCAGAACAGCATTTTGTGTGAAACATTTTAACTTTGAATGATATAATTTATTTATAAAGTTTTTTCAGAGTCGACTAAATGGAAGGTTGCGGCACTCTGAATGCTGAAGAAATTAACGCGGGTGGGAAGGCCTGGTGGTCTCGCTAGTCTCATAAACTAGTAAGTCAAGTTCAATTCTTGGACCCGCTACCAAGAAATATAAAATGAAAGAACATGATTCAAACCAGACACTACTTAGACAACCTTATAGTGTTGATTCGAAAGTAGCAAGAATCGCAAGAGAAGCTATAAAGAAAGCACTTAATGAAGCAACTAAGCATAGCTGTCCTAATTGTAAATGTTTTTTAATTTTAAAATGATTAATTTGGCGCTATAGCTCAACTGGCTAGAGCCGGTGTCTCATACGCACTGTGATGTGGTAGTTCAAGTCTACCTAGCGCTACCAAGGAATAAGGAAAGAAAATGAGTTTTGAGAAGAGTGATGTTTTTCATGAGCGTGTATCTCGAGAATTATTTGACCAAGCATATGTGTTAGCAAGAGAGCGGTATCCTGCAGCTGCTGAAACATTAGTTAGACGAACAGCACTTGAACTACTTAAATCTGCAACATCATTAGCATATGCGCGCAATGGATATTTTGGCACAGGAAAATAAATGATAAATAAACTTCCAACGCTTTATGCAAAAGCAAGCACTGGAAAAATTAAACAATGGCGAATTTGGACTGAAGGAAACATGCTTCACACAGAGCATGGGTATCTTGATGGCTCTTTACAACAGCCTGCACCTAAGGTAATCAAAGGTAAGAATACTGGTAAAAGTAATGAGACAACCCCTGAAGAGCAAGCAATTAAGCAAGCAACTTCGAAATGGACTCGGCAAACTGAAAAAGGGTATGTTGAAGATCCAGAAGCAATTGAAGAGAAGAGTGAAGTTGAATTCTTCAAACCAATGCTTGCCAAGAATGCACTTAAACAGAAACATAAGATTGAATATCCTTGCACTGTCCAACCAAAACTTGATGGCGTCCGATGTTTGGCTCGAAAGAAAGATGGTGACGTCACCCTTTGGTCTAGAGCGGGAAAGCTTTTTGATGTAAATATCTTAAGGGAGCTTGTTGAAGATCTAGCAATTGTTCTAGGGGAAGGGCAGGTTGTAGATGGAGAATTATTTCATCCAGAATGGAACTTTCAACAAATTACACGGACATATAAGAAGCGCCGTGATGTAGAGACTGAAGAGCATAAGTGCACAGCTGATTTACAATATTGGATATATGATGTCCCAAGTGCACTTTCAACAGCACAACGACTTTTCCGCCTAAGTGCACTTGGGACCACATGTAGAGTTCGCAAAGTCTATGATAGGTTGTGTGGTTCATGGGAAAATATTTGTAAATGGGAAAAGATATTTTTAGCACAAGGCTATGAAGGGCTTATTATCAGAAATCTTGAGGGTGCTTATAAATATGATGGTCGCTCTTCAGATCTGCTTAAACTTAAGCAGTTCATTGACGAAGAGTACAAGATTATTGGTGGTAAAGAAGCAATAGGTGATGACACTGGAACAGTTGTATTTACATGTGTAACACCGGAAGGTTTTGAATTTAATGTTCGTCCTATGGGAACAAGAGAGTTACGTGCAGAATACTGGCAGAACTTGAATAGTTACATTGGAAAGCAACTTACAGTCAAGTTCTTTGAAAAAAGTGAAGATGGCGTACCAAGATTTCCAGTTGGAAAGACAATAAGAGAAAATGGAGAATAGATAATGGGATACATGGGATTAAATCATTGGGTAGAAAGTGATGGTGCTGCAGATTTTAGATACGCCCTCATCCAGAGCATGCTTAAAATGTGCAAAGATGAAGCCGTACGCAAGACAAATGAGTATAATACAGATGGGTGTATTAATGTGGCTTTACTTCTTGAAGACGGCACATTTGATTTCCTCGAGGGATATGATTTTGAGAAATTTGGACCAGTGTTTGATGAAACTAATGATCAATTAGAACGTAAGATAGAAGATGGTGAAGAGTATATACTTGCTTGTACAGGATTTAATGCTGCACCTATAATGAGTACTGATAGTGCTTGTGAGCAATTAGAAAATTTGAAGCGTTTAAAGAGTTCTGTTGAAGAATTCTTGAAAGAAAAGAACGCAAAAGATTATTATGACTACGAAGAAATGGAAGTAGTTGATGAGAAAGTGGATTAGAAATAAATAAGACAACGTGGCTCGAATGATTAAGGCGCAGGATTGCAAATCCTGTTTTTTTGCTGGTTTGAATCCAGCCGTTGTCTCCAAATGAAAGGAAATAAATATGGGTCGGCATGTACCAAGAGGGCGAGGAGCACTTGCAATGCACCTGAGGTCGGTTTGATTCCGACTCGATCCACCCCAATAATATCATAGGTTTATGCGACACTGTAATAATTGTAAATCAGATAATCTTAAAATAGATGATCATATTATATGGTGTTTAGAATGTGGCGAGCCACACGCTAGACCCGGTTTTACAACGCAATCAGAACATATTCTTTATGAGTCAAAAAAACAAGATTGTAATGACAAGACATATTTTGAAGGAGTATGGGATGTCAGGTGGTGGATACATCAAAACGGCAAACCAGGTTTTAGTTACTACCACTGTGACATATGTGGTGGGTATCATTTGACAAGCAGATATATAGAGGAGATAGATGAGTAAATTATTAATAACAGTAGTGACATTGATTCTAATGTCATGTGGGCCGATCACAGGAACAACTGCTCCCAAAGGTGTAGCAACGAATGTTGATTGTTGCACACTTAGTAGCCATAATGAATGCAAGCTTTATGAAGTAGTTGGTAGTAGTGAGATAAAGAAAATTTGTAAGCATGAAAGTGTATGGAGTATTCCCTGTATCAAAGTGCTAAAAAGTAAAGAGTCTGGTAAGTTGTTTTGTCATGACAATACCAGAATTGAAATGTGTTTTGAGTGTGAATGATACAATACGGTAAATTCAAATATCATAGTAAATGTCCTGGGCATGGGAGCTGGTGTGGTATATGTTGTGAGCCTATATCAAAGCGAGATGGTCGCTCTAAAGCGCGCCAAACAAATCGTATCAAGCTTCTAAAGTTGTTGAAACATTTTAATTTTGAATGATATAATGTATATAGAATGAAAAAAGAATTAGACGAAAAACTTGTTAAAGCGTTCCCACTATTATATGCAGATCGTTTTACGTCAATGCGAAAAACATGTATGTGTTGGGGTTTTGATTGTGATGATGGTTGGTTTGATATTATATGGGCCCTTTCAGAGAAACTAGAAGCACTCATCAGAGAGTTTACCATAGAGAATCTTGATGTGTGTTCATGTTACCATAAGCGTAATGAACACACAAATAGTGGATGTGTAAATATTATTTGTTCTAAGTTTAGTAGTGATCAAGAATTCAAATGTGAATGTAAGCAATTCAATGTTTATCACCCAAAAGCGAGTCAAGTAAAAGAAAAATATGGAACACTTCGCTTTTATATGACATCTGAGACAGATGAGATGTCAGAAGAGATACTTCTTGCAGAGCAAGAATCAGAAGTAACATGTGAAAATTGTAGTGCTATAGGTGTGATAATGTCAACAGGCGGGGGTCGGGGATCGGGGTGGTTTAAAACTCTTTGTAATAAATGTGCATCGACTGGTGTATACAAGAAGCAACAATACGCAGAATTAAAATAAAAACTTACCCAACTATATTAGGGCCACAAAAAGCACCCAATAAACATTGTATAGCTTTTGACAAATTAGATGGAAGCAACTTACGCTTTGAATGGTCACGAAAACGTGGGTGGTATAAGTTTGGAACACGTAGGCGCTTATTCGATGCTTCTGATCCAGACTTTGGTGAAGCAATCTCTATCTTCGAGAACACATTTGCTGAAAGTGTGCAGAAAATAATTGGAAAGCACAAGAAATATAGAAGCACACAAAGTATTACGGCGTTTTGTGAATTCTTTGGAAGGAATTCATTTGCAGGATATCATGATCCAGAAGATGAAAAGAAACTGGTGCTCTTTGATGTGTGTATACATAAGCATGGGATCATTGGACCTAAAGAGTTTATTCAGCTATTTGGTAGCTTAGATATACCAGAAGTGATTTACACAGGCAACTTGAACAAATCATTCATTGAAGATATGTTGGATGGGAAATACCCTGTCACTCATGAAGGTGTTGTATGTAAGGGTGGACATGGTCATGATCTGTGGATGCGTAAAGTAAAGACAAGAGCATGGTTGAATAGGTTGAAAGGAGAATTACCTGATGAGTATGATGAACTCAAATGATGAAATAAAAGGTGCCTGCTGTGTAATACAAAATAGCGCAGGTAAATACCTGTTACAAATGCGTGATGATAATGAGGGAATATTCAATCCACTCAAATGGTCATTCTTTGGTGGCGCGACCGAAGGTCACGATCCAGAGCTTACAATGATCATTGAGTTAGATGAAGAACTAGATATACACATATATCGTGATGATATCACATTTCTATACACAGATGTTGTCAATGGTTCTTTAGCGAGTTTTTTCAAATTGAATCGCACAATTGAATGGTTGTCTTTTAATTTACATGAGGGTGCTGGTGCAGGATTTTTCACAGTAGATGAAGCATTGAAAATTGATTGTGCAGAACATACAAGAAAGTATTTTCAGAAACTAAAAGAAGAAAATAGTGACACTTGATAGAGCATTAGACATCACTGGGGTCATACTTGTAATGATATCATTACTTTATGGCATCAGTTCTGCATGCTCGTAAGAAGATATAATATGAATCTAGATTATTTAATAGATCTAACTTTAGGCGGAGCTGTTGCAATATTGCTTATAATATTCCTTGCTGTGGGTGTCAAAAGTTGTACTGATAGTTATATGTGTAAGGGATTAGCCGGTGGTAAGGCACCATTCAGTGAACTGCTTGTCAAGAATGACAAATGCTTCAAGTATGATGGTACGGATTATAAATTTATTGGTGTGATAGAATGAAAAAAGTTATTCTAGAATCACCATATGCTGGTGATGTAAAGGTGAATATAGCATATGCCAGGCAATGCATGAGAGACTCATTATTACGTGATGAGGCACCGATTGCATCACACTTGCTTTATACACAACCTGGTATCTTAGATGATAATATTCCAGAAGAGCGTATTCTTGGAATTGATGCAGGTCTTTTGTGGGGTGATGAAGCAGAACTATCCGTTATCTATACTGACTTGGGAATTTCAAGAGGCATGGAGTATGGAATTGAACGTGCTAAGAAAATTGGTCGACCAGTTGAATATAGAAAATTATGGAATTTAGATGAAAAGTAATAAAGCTAAGATAATCATGAAGCCATGGGGTTATGAAGAAATCTGGGCACATACAGATGAATATGTAGGCAAGATACTTTTTATAGCGCCTGGGCAAAGCCTGTCTAAGCAATATCATGAAAAGAAAGAAGAGACACTACGAATACTATCAGGAAAACCAACAATATTAATTTGGGATGATATGTACACGGATATCCGTGTACATATCATGTAATATAATGTACATAGAGATTTTGATGAGCCGCAGCGGCATAGAGTGGAGTGTTCGTAACTGCCGCAACACTAGGAAGCACAACCAAGATCTCTTTATGGGCCGGTAGCTCAGTTGGTAGTTCAAGCGCCGCAGTGAAGCCGCGGAGGTCGTAGGTTCAATTCCTACCCGGCCCACCTTTGAGATGGAGAGCAACTAGATGACTAGACGTGAATTTTTAAAAGAAGTAAAGTGGTGGATAAGAGATATCATCGATGACGCAGAGTGGGCAGTGAGCAATAATCCAACTAGTGCGTCAGTGATTGGTGTAGGCATGTTGATTTTGCTCATGTTTGCTATCACCATGTGTTAAATATTGAGCTCATCGTTCGAAATCCGTGCTCCCAATTAAATTTTTGTATATATAATGCATGAAGAAGTGCACATTATGTAAACGAAAGTTCAAGACAAATCGTGGAGTTGCGATGCATAGAACGTTCGCACACACTAATAAAAGAAACGTATCAGGAAAGAACAACCCAAATTTTGGTAAGAAGGGAAGTAACCAGTTCACAAATCTTGTATGGGATAAGGTTCCATGGAAGAAGCTAAGCTTTGGTAAGAAACGACAAAGAGTTCTTAAAGAAGCAGGTTATGCATGTTCACAATGTGGATTCAATAAACGAAGAGCTGGTGGAAACATCATCCTCCAGCTTGATCATATTGATGGAAACAATAAGAATAATGCAAGAAAAAACCTCAGAATCTTGTGCCCAAATTGTCATTCATTGACACCAAAGTACAAGAATTGGAAAGTGATAATATAATGAAACATAGATATTACATTGGGAATGTTGACAAGATACTTGGAAAGTATCCAACGTTTAAAGACATGTCGCGACTCAGCAAGCTAACTGAATCATTGTATGATGAAGGTTGGTTGATGAAGAAGTAACTGAAGCAGCAGAATTACGTAGAGAGAGCTTACCTGAAAGATTTAGAAAACGTGTGACTTGATGAATATAGTCTTCTTGGGACCACCAGGGGCCGGTAAAGGAACACAAGCTCAACTGCTTTCGAAGCGCTTGAATATTCCACACGTATCGACCGGTGAGATACTAAGAGAGTATTCACAAGAAGATACAGATTTGGGAAAAGAGATAAAGTCAAAGATTGACAATGGCTTGCTGATCTCTAATGAGACGTTAATCAAGATTGTCTCTGATAGATTATCTAGAAGTGATTGTAATGAAGGCGTCATACTTGATGGCTATCCTAGAAGATTGCAACAAGCAGTTGATCTTGATTCGATTATAAACATCGATGTAGTTGTCAAGATAGATCTAGAACATGATGCAATTGTAGAGCGCCTATTATCTAGAAAAGTTTGTGTTACCTGTAAGCAGTCACACTGTACAAGTGATGATATTTGTGAATGTGGAGGGAGCTTAAGCAAGCGTGTTGATGACAATGAAACAGCAATATTAGCGCGCATCAAAGGATATGTTGATAACATTGCACCAATTACAGAATACTATATTGATGGAGAGCACGCATTGATTTATTTAGAGAATAATAGAACAATAGAAGATACTGAATGTGAATTATGGGTGCAATTAGAAAGTTGCATATATACATAGAATATGCCGGAGTGATGGAATTGGTAGTCATACCAGCCTTAGAAGCTGGTGTCCGTTATGGGCGTCGGGGTTCGAATCCCCGCTCCGGTACTAAAAGTAAATAAAGTGAAACAAGCATCAAAATGATGATATAATTATCATAGATAAAAAAGGAGAAAATTAATAACCGCTCGAATAATGAAACAGAGATGAGAACCAACTAAGGTCAAATATCTATTTAATATTATTGTATAGATTAATCTCTAGAGACAACCCTCATTGGAGAGACGTTGCTCATAATTTCGGAAAATGCACTGGATTAATAGAAAGTATTAATTAGTATGACGTTTATAGCGTGAAACAGTTAGCAGTGTCAAAGTATCATTTATTATAAAGTTCCTTTGAAGAACTTGAATATAATAGCTATACGTATAAGAGAATATAAATAGAATATGAAATGAGAAGAGTTAAAAGTAGATATGAAATACACACATGTGTTAATTTGAAAATCTGTTATGGCTCACAAAGTGTGATTGGGCGGATATCCCACCGAAGCGGTTATTAATCTTCACTAAGAAGAAACTAAAAAAGAGAACAAAGAGAAAAGAAATGAACGTCAATGAAATTAAAAGTGAAATCCTTGGAGTCGGCTCCATGGAAGATATCAAATCAATCCGTAATACAGTCAATGCGCGCTTCAAAGAGCTTAGCAAGCAACGTAAATTTGACTTTCGAGTTGGTGACAAGGTATCATTTAAGACACGAAAAGGACTTACAATCACAGGTAAGGTGACCAAGATTATGCAAAAAAATATCAAAGTTGAAGAGTTGCCAGGTGTTACTTGGCGAGTTGCGCCTTCTCTTCTAGAGCACTCTGCATAATTTAACTATATGTGGAGGCGTGGTGTAATGGTAACATTCCGACCTCCAAATTCGGCGCTGAGGGTTCGATTCCTTCCGCTTCTGCTTTATATAAAGAGTACATATGAATGATATAAAACCAAGTGTGTGGTGCTTCTCGATGACTACACTGTTAATACTTATTGCAGGAGTTGCTGTATTCACTGACTTAGTGGCACAAGATAATATAGCAGGCGTGTTAATGCTCACTTCATTAAGTGCAGCAAGCACGTTGTTTGCTGGTATTGGATTTGCAATGGATGGTGATTAATGGAACCAGATAAAGCATATAATTACGCATATTTTTTCTCACTTGGAACGAAGGTTGTCTGGTCTGGTGAAAGTAAAGAATCACTAGTAAATCGAAGATCAACACACTGGTCAGATGAAGAAAAAGAAGATTTGATATCATTTTTTGAGTGGTCAAAACCCGGCTCATTCTTCGAAGCAGATCATGGTATGGTATTAAAAATGTATGAACCAGGTAGTGAATAATATATAAACTATTGCGTGTATGATGTCAATGGTAGCATGGGAGGTTTCCAACCTTTTCGTCTCGGTTCGAATCCGGGTACCCGCGCTAAGCGTGTATGGTGTTTAATGGTAGCATCTTTGATTGCCGATCAAAAGGTAGTGGGTTCAAATCCCCTTACACGCTATTTTATATAAAGTGTACACTTTATATAAAATAACAAATAAACTTAATGGTAAAATTTACATAGGCGCTCATAAAACTAATAATTTAAATGATGATTATATGGGTTCAGGAAAGCATATAACACGTGCAATAAAAAAATATGGAATACACATGCAAAAAATCAACATCAACAAGGTAAGAAAAATTCACAATATGGTACGTGTTGGATCTTTAACACAAACTTAAGAGAGTCAAAAAGAATTAAAAAAAATAAACTTAATCATTGGTTAGCATTAGGTTGGGTACAAGGTAGAAAAATTAAATGGGACAAATAAAACAATGAAAACGCTTATTTTACTAGCAACTTTATTGATTTCAGCATGCTATATCCCTAGTGGGTATGGTGTTGTTCGTAGTGTTCGTGTCTTACATGGTGTAGACTATTGTCCACATGGAACAAGAATGGTTGTCAAAGACAAGGGCGCTATAATTTACTGTTGTGAACCAAAAGAGAAGAAGAAAGAAGTCAAATGTGAATTTGAGAGAAAATAATGACAGATAAAAAAATAACAATAACTAGTGATGGTGAATATTATGGCATATTTATTAATGGAAAATGTGTTTATCAGCACGACTATCTTCATCCATTTGAATTGCTTAATATTCTTAATATTAAATATGACTATAAGATAATAGATGACAATTGGTTTGGTTAGCTTGCTACAGATAAATTTGATGGTCTTCCAAAAAATTTAGATGAAATTGTCTTTGAAGGTGAATGGGAAGATCATGAAGATAATCCTAACAATAAATAAGGGTCGTGATGGTCGGACAGCGTGTAGAAGGCTGGTAGGAGCACCTCGTAGTCTCTGTGTTCAAGTCACAGGCGATCCACCAAACAAGCTATTATCAAGTGAAACATTGATTGAATCAATGATATAATTTATCAATCAATCAAAGGAATAAATAAATGAAATTTTCAGATGCAATTGTAGGTTGCTTATACCGAGCTAAGCGTTCACCAAATTATTATGATGTCAAACTTGATTGTGATAATACAGTGGCGCAACTTTCAAAGGGAACTATTCTTGAATGTATAAGCATAGATAATAAAGCATGGGGTCGTTTTACAAAATATAAAATAGTAGAAATGCCTGTGCTTAATCAATTTTCTTGTACTAAGTTAAAGGTTGGTTCAATAGTAAAGGTAACAACACATACCTGCTTAGAGCTTATTGATGATACATATAATGGCTTGTCACCTAGACAACGAAAAGTAGCTAGTCTTCAAGCAGAAATTAATAACGATGAGAAAAGAGCAGCAGCTCTTGTAGAAGAAGCTACAAAGTTGGCATCTGTGATTAAAGAGAAGACTTTGAGAGTTAATTCACTTAATGAATTCGACTCTGATGAAGCTGAGCTTGCACATACGCTAGCTGAGATGTTTAAGTCTGGTGGTGATGAAGAAAAGATTCTTGAGCTTCTTTTGAAACGTGGTGCAACAAATAAGCTATGAAAAAACATGAAAAGTGCATAAAGCTCGAGCATCCAAACCTGATGCCAGGGTGGGGTTGTTGTGCATGTAATACTTATAATGGTAACCAGAGGATAAATTGTAAGATGCCAGCTTGTAAACATCAAAGATGTGATATTGATTCCGGAATTGTTGAGCAGTATAAAAAACAACTTAATTGATTTTTTGGTGTACAAACAAAGTCTTGATGTTATTATAGTAAGGTCATCACAATAAAGGGTTTGATCATTAACAATACAGTTTAAAAATTTGTAGGGCCGGAGCATCTTGGGTTATCTTTATAACGACACTCCCATAACGCACTTACTTGCCCTCAATTATTATATGGGCCGAAGAAATTTGGTTATCTAGTTTGATGGGACTACGTCCTAGTGGTTCGATTCCACAGACAATTTTCACTATTTGCCCATACGTTTCTTAAATTTGGGGCCGAAGAGGCACGGTTATCATAAACAACCAACTTTGGGACGCTGGTTCGAATCCAGCTATGAATTGTTGACTTATAGTTATAACAGTTCATGTAGCTCAGTGGCAGAGCAAAAGTCATATTATCCCGAGTTTCATAAACTTGCCCCAATCTTTCTGTCGTCTTGAGCGAGCGACTTAAAATAATTTATGCTCTTATTGCTGCCTGGCCGGGTAGATCTAAGTTCAAATCTTAGAACAGCATCTAAGTGGGCCGGAGATTATCGGTTATCTTTTTGAATGGAAAAAGTGGGGTTCGATTCCTCCTTGGGCTGTGGAGCCAAACTACTCGATGTCATAACTTGACCACTTTTTGATTTTGAAGGAAGGGAGATTTAAAATGAGCACATCACATCTTAAAAGTTTTAGCACAAAAAGAACATCTCAGTCACAACCAATTCCTGGTCGTAGTGACATGAGTAGAAATGCAGCTGGTGGTTTCTCATTTGAGATTGACGACTGGAAGCGCTTAGAAAGATTCTTGATTCTTGGCACAGAAGGTGGATCTTACTACGTGGGACAAACACAACTGACAAAAGAAAACGCAGAAGCAGTGTTACGTTGTATCAACTCTGATGGGCTGCGTACTGTTAATGCAATTGTTGATATTAGTGTCAATGGTCGAGCACCAAAAAATGACACAGCGTTGTTTGCTTTGGCACTTTGTGCAGCTGCAGATAGCTTAGAAACACGTAAGGCCGCTCTTGAAGCATTACCAAAAGTAGCCCGTATTGGCACACATCTATTCAACTTTGCAGGATTCGTTGAGCAATTCAGAGGTTGGGGTCGTGCGCTGAGAACAGCTGTTACAAACTGGTATAATGACAAAGATACTGATAGATTATCATATCAACTTGTAAAGTATCGTCAAAGAAATGGTTGGTCACATAGAGATCTATTACGGCTGGCACATCCTAAAGCCTCAACAGATGAGCACCAAGCGTTGTACAATTGGGTGACCCAAGGTAAGGCATGTGATAGTACTATTGTTGATGCGTTCAATCGTATTCAAGTAGCGACTAACAAGAATGAAGTTGTTGATCTAATTAGCAATCATAATCTACCACGAGAGTGTGTACCAACTGAGTTCTTAAATGATGCAGATGTTTGGGGCGCGCTTCTAAAGCACATGCCAATCACAGCTATGGTTCGTAATCTAGGTAAGATGACAAGCATTGGATTGTTAGATTCACTCAATGATGCTACACAGCATGTAGTCAATTCATTAGCGAATGAAGATCTCTTACGTAGGGGCAGAGTACATCCAATACAAATTTTGTCAGCACTAAAGACTTATGAAAATGGTCGAGGCATCAAGGGCAAGTTGTCATGGAATCCTGTGACTGGGATTGTTGATGCACTTGATGGTGCATTCTACAAGACATTTCAGAATGTTGAACCAACTGGTAAGAGATTCTACTTAGGTCTAGATGTATCAGGATCAATGACTTGGGGAAATATTGCAGGTATACCTGGGTTGACTCCAAGAGTTGGTACTGCAGCGATGGCGTTGATCACTGCTGCAACTGAGCAAAACTGGCATATTGCTGGATTTAGTGATGGTATGGTACCGGTGAATATCTCGCCGCGTCAAAGACTAGATGATGCAGTGCGTGCAACTGAAAAAGTTAGAATGGGTGGTACAGATTGTGCACTTCCAATGATTGACGCTTTGAAAAAGAAAGTGCCTGTTGATACATTTGTTATCTACACAGATAGTGAGACTTGGTATGGTGATGTTCACCCAACACAAGCTCTACAAGAGTATCGCCAAAAGATGGGTATCCCAGCTAAGTTGGTAGTTGTTGGCATGATAAGTAGTTATCGTACAATTGCTGATCCAAAAGATGCAGGAATGTTAGATGTTGTTGGATTTGACACAGCAACTCCAAAGATCATCTCTGATTTCTCAAGAGATTGAGTAAAGCCAAATGAAGTTAAGTGAATTAATAAAACAACTAAGGGGCATTGCTAACAAGCGTGATGATGATCCCCTAGTTGTTCTTTCGAAAGATAGTGAAGGAAATTCATTTTCGCCGTGCTATGAACCAAGTGATGGCTTATTCTATATTGCAAATACCTCATGGTATGGTGATGTATATGATGAAGAAGATCTTGAAGATTGTGAGATAGATAAAGAAGACACAGAACCTGTTGTTGTACTTTGGCCCACAAACTAGAAAGCATTTATGAAACATTTCATCAATTAATGATATAATTATTATAGATGATAAAACAGCGTGGTAATGAAGCAAGTATATGCTATCAATAACATCCGCACCAATTAAATTAAAAAACGCATTTAAAGAATCAAAAGATAAGAGATTTCACTGGCCGTTCAAAGTCAATGGTAAAAATCATATTCTTTGTATCAAGACTATAAAGAGAAATGCTAACCTATTTAGTTGTCGTATTGCTGGTTGTGATTGTGAGCGTGATGAAAATGATAAGTCAACTTACAAATGCAAATATTATTCACGTATGTCAGTCAATATCAAAAAAGATGATCTAGTATATCCATGTGGTTGTGGTAAAGCAATGTGGAGTGTGCTAGATGCGATGCTTAAACAAGCAGGGAACAACAAGGGCAAATGAGCGAAAATAAATGGAGCAGACGTGATAAAAAAAGAGAAAAAGAAAACACATATCGCTTCAAAGACTCATCATTTAGTAAGTTAAACAAGAAGAAGTCAAAAAAACGTAAGAAGAAATAACCCTTACAAAGGAAAGCATAATATTATGCTTGATGATTCTAATACATCAATCAAGACCATGGCTGTGATCAAGAATGTCAGCTTTGGCTTACGCACAAAAGGAAATATAGAACCAAAGCTTTGGTTCACCGTATGGTTGAGCGAAAAGTTTTGTTATGAGTTATCCTTTAGCAAAGATGCACTTAGGCAGTTTTTATTTAAAACGAAAGTATTAGATGTCAATGAACTTGAAAATCATCCTTGTTGGGTATACACCAATGGCACCACTGTAAGCTGGTGCGGATTATTTAAAATTCCAAATGTGTAAAAAACAAAATACTCGTAATTCATTGGGGGAGCGCATGAAGTGTTATGAAAGTGCTTCAAAGATGTTTTTGACTTTACGCACACCAATGATTATTCGTATTGATGGGCGCGCATTTCATACATTATTACGAGATGCAGAAAAACCATGGGATGCAAGTGTTCATAATGTAATGTGTGAAACAGCTAAAGCACTTTGTAAAGAGATTGCTGGTGCACAATTTGCGTACACACAAAGTGATGAAATCAGCATTCTTGTACAAGATTACAAAAACTTAAATACTCAACCATGGTTTGGTAAAAACACACAAAAGATTGCATCTGTCTCAGCAAGCATTGCAACTGCAGCATTTATTGCAAATAGATGTGCCGACCGACCAACATTTGATAGCAGGTGCTTTGTTCTTCCAAGAGAAGAAGTGACTAATTACTTCTTATGGCGTCAGCAAGATGCAACAAAAAACAGCATTCAGTCATTAGCAAGAAGCTTCTTTTCACATAAAGAGCTACAAGGGTTAAATGGTACAAAGCTTCAAGAAAAACTTCATTCAGAACACAAAATTAACTGGAATGATTGTCATATATGGCAAAAGCGTGGTACATGTATTATAAAAGATGACAATGGAGCTTGGAAGTGTGACCTTGGAATTCCTATCTTCTCACAAGACAGAGAGTATATTGAAAAATATGTCAACATCTGAACTCAATAAAGAGCAACTTGAACAAGCAATACTTGAAGTTCGTATAAAGGGTAATAATCCGAGTGCTCTAGAGCTTAAAGCAATACGTGATGTTCGTGATAGAATTAGAAAAGAGGAAGTTGCAAGAACGCTATTTGCGTATAACAAGTATGCAAAAGAATATCTTGTAGATGCAAATATAAAAAGCAAACATATTAATTCACCAATTTGGGACCAAATAAAATATGTTGTAAACAAAGACAAGTCAACTATAGCACAAATAGGAGTGGGGCTTATTTTAATTACTATGGTACTTGTACCATTTTTTGGTCTCGTATTTGAATCATGGTGGCCATTTTTAGCATTACCATTACCAGCATTGGTAATATTTGGTAAAGCAAGTACAATAAAGTTCTTTGATACCCTTAAAATAAGAAGTAAATTAGGTCAACTCGTATTAGTTGGACCTAGGTATATGATTGATGAAGTAATGCCAAGTGAGATTGACGCTGCTATGCAGGAATGGATTCTAGAAAAAGAATACGAAGAGTTAGAAAAAGCTAATCCAGAAGATATACTAGAACTATAAAGTGAAACATTTCATCAATGAATGATAAAATTATCACAGATAAGGAATAAAAATGAAAAGAATGAATTTTCCAGGTCGCAAAGAACAACGTCAGCTAGAAGCAACCGAGCGTCAAGCTGCTTATGAAGAACGTAGTTCTGATGAGCAGCTTGTAGAACTTGATAGATTATTGGGTAAAGACATCGGTGCAAAAAAAGAACGTACTAAGCTTGAAAGTGTTGCAACTATTCAGCGTTTACAAGATAAGTTTGGTGGAGTTAAAAGCAATCGCAAGAAAGATAAAAAAAGAAAAAGTAGAAAGTAATGCTTAGCAATGGCGTCAATGTAAGCGAAAGAGCATTTAGTTGGGGGTTACAAAAGTGGATTTTCAAAAAGCATATTAAACGATATGATAACTATTGTCCATATTTCTGGTTGACAATCTTTTGTATGTCTGTGGCTGCTCCTGTTGGTATTTTTAGACTTATAGCATTTCCGTTTAGCAAACTTGCCAACCTTGTTGTTACATTTATTGATATTGATAACAGAAATGTTACAAGTGTAAATCAATGGCTTGATAGAGCATCAAATGTTGAGATGTATGATTTATACATGTTGATGTGGCGATCTCATGTGGCGTTCTATGGTAGGTACGAGTATGAAAGATATTATTCGTTCTACTATAGTTGTTGGGTTGAGTGGAAGTCAAGGCTTGATAATGACATTTCTATTGATGAGCATGTCAAACAGTATGTTCAAGAATGGAATGAGGCACAAGAAAAACGAAGAATAGCAATAGAGAAGTCAAGTGAGCGAAAAGAAAGAAACTTCATTCGAATGAATAATTTGTTTAATACTATTATCAGGTTTACAAAGCCAATAGCTAAATTCAGCTTGGTGGTTTTATCTGGTGTAGTAGGGTGGGTGCTTGGAACACTAATAATGTTTATAATTGTTAATATTACATTAGATACTGCCATGTTAATTTTGGCATGCGCTGGTGCCATTACAATTGGTGTCGGTGTTATACTAGGTTCAGAAATATTAATTGGGAGTAATTTCATTGAGCGACTTGGTAAGCGTGTAAGTGATGTATTCACTTTCTTTGGAAGTTATATTAAAGCAGCGAAAGAGAATTATTGTCCAAAGATCAACTGGACTGATTAATTATTAATGCCCATGTAGCTCAGCGGAATTAGAGCACTCGGCTACGAACCGAGGTTGTCGCGCGTTCAAATCGTGCCATGGGTACTATAAATGTGAAACATATTTCTTCATTGGTATATAATAATAAACTAGGAGAAATTTAATGAATAGTAACTTTGTAAACACTAAGACAATTGGCAAATGCAGTATTTGTGGTGGGAATGTCACTGTGCCACAAATGTGGTGGGGGATTATAGCGCCAACACCGACATGTGAAGAGTGTGGTGCAATAAAAGATAATGACTTACCAGTGGTAAAAATGAAGAAAGCACCAAAAACTTGGACATCAGATAAAATTATTATATCGGACAATACAAATGAGTAAAGCAGGAAAAAGACGAGCACAACAAAATAAGCTGAAGACTCGAACTAAAAATCAAATTCGTAAAACAGCATATGAATCAATGGCTGGCGGAAAAGAATCAAGATCTGCAAAGCGCTCAAGATTAAAAGCACGGCGGTCACAGGGTGTAAAGACAAATAATCATCAAGCAGGTGAAGGGCCAGCATGTGCAAATGTTGGATGTAAGCGTTGCTTCCCACACCTAAATAAACCAAGAGTATCATGAGCAAAAAGAAAAGACAACACAAAATAATAAATGTTGTTGATGTTGAAAGCACATGTTGGGAACGTGGTCAGGGGGGCGGTCAAGTAAGTGAGATTATTGAAATAGGGATTTGCTGTCTACATTTAGATGATTTCGAAATCACTGATAAGAAAAGCATCTTAGTGAAGCCAATCAAGTCAACAGTAAGCAAATTCTGTACAGAGTTAACTACATTGACACCTAAGATGATTACTGGATCAGGCATTAGCATGCTTAAGGCGATTGATATCTTGAAACAAGAATATTTTACTAAAAATAGAATGTGGGCAAGCTGGGGTGACTATGATCGTAAGATGTTTGAGGGAACACAAAAGATCTATCCATTCAAAGATTCACTTTACCCATTTGGGCCGCGCCACTTGAATGTGAAATCATTGTTTGCATTGCTTTGCAACAATGGTCAAGAGTGTGGTATGCTTGGTGGATTGAAGCACTTTGATATTCCCCTTAAAGGAACACATCATAGAGGTCATGATGATGCAGAGAATATTGCAAAAGTTCTTGCTAAGGTATTAGAAACCTGTAAGCTGTAACATGCTTACATATCTATGTGACAATAAGCGACATCTAATTTGTAAACCCTATGGTGTAGGTAACTTACATAAGATGGCAAAGTCATTAAATATAAAACGTTGTTGGTATCATGCTGGTAAATTTCCACATTATGATATCCCTAAGCGGAGAATTGAAGAAATTACAAACAAATGTGTGCTCATTGGTACACGTGAATTATTGGCGATAATAAAAAATGCTACATGAAACAGAAATTATTCGTGATCAAGTTACACCAAAAGAAATAACAATAGATATTAGTTATCCTGAAGCGGCTCATAGAGCCCGCATGTTCAATGAAACAGTAAGGGGTGATGATATACGTTTTCAATATTGTGTGTCACTTGTCTTCAAAGATGGAACATCCCTTTTCTTCAAGAAAGCATTTGTAATAAAATGTGATGATTGGTTATTCATGTATCAAAGAAGCAACTATCAAATATTTGATTTTGAAAAATTGCTTAGTTACGGGCAATATAAAGTTGTAGGCATTGAGGTTATCTAAGGATGAATAATTCCTTGTAAATAGATAATCGGGAGGCCGCCGTAGGCCCCGAGAAATTCTGCGAAACATTCTATAGGGGTAAATACCTATAAAATTAAAAATCCTTTAAAGGGAGAAAACAATGGCAAGTAATATACGTATTGAAGACATTCCAACTAAGTTAGCCTATATCTATGGGGAAGGTAGCAAGAAAAAAATCAAACGACATATGTGGGATCGAATCGATGTACCAATTGATGAAGATGTTGAAGTAATTCCTGCATTTTGTACAAGTGCGACAAATAATAAATCTATTGAGACCGGCAAACATTGGGCAACAAAAGCAATTTATAAATGGGATGAAAAGGCTCAGCGAAGTATACAAGTATCGACACAGGAACCAGTTATCAAGGCTGTTGATAACAAGCCACTTGTAGGATTGAAAATTGTCAATCTTGAGACACACTCACAAGGTGGGCGGGCATATAAAGTTGTCACCAATGAAGGATTCTATTTTGACCTTAGAGAAGATGTATTATTAGACACAATTCTTAGAGTTGGAATACAACCTGGTGGTGTGCTGAACGGTGAATTTCTTTGGGCAAGAGTTGGTTCACAAATGAAACTAATTAGAGCTAATTCAGAATTACATAAAGCACTCAAAGAGACAACTATACGTGGTAAGAAAAAGAAAATCCCCAATTCAGAATTAGAAGTCGGTACGATATACAGAACAAAAAGTGGAATAACTAAGGTACTTCTTGGTTTTGTTGATACCAAAGTATATGGGAAGACACAAGAAACATATGAATATCAAAGAGGTTCATGGGCATGGGGAGTAAACAACAGATTAATAAAACCCTCAAAGTATTATTCACGTACACAAAAAAATCATGGGTTATGGCTTGAATTACACAACTCAGAAATTGATCAAAAAACTTTTGATACAAAGCTTCAATCAAGCGGAATTAATACGTGGGGCTATTCAATTTCAAAAAACCACTCATTTATTGAAAGCATAGGTAAACTTATAGTACCTACAGATGTTATACAAATAAAAAAAGAACAAGCATACACTTATATAAAAAATGCAAATGCGAAATATGCGTGTCTTCAGCTCGAGCGGTTCGAGCCACGGCGTCATGACTTTTATTCATCTTATGTAATAAATGCATCAGCGTTTTTGAATATGGTTCCAACTGGAACAGAAATGCAAACATCACAATGGTGTGATATCTTAGAAGAAAGAGTTCAAGAAGACAAAGGAAGAGAAAATGAATAAGCAAGAAACATTTGAAGTTTGGGTTGACTCAGGGCAAGTGGCATTTATTCCACAATACAGTGGTGCAAAAGAGGGATCTGGCTTTGCAAAGCCAGGTAACGGAATCGGTCTTGTCAAGGGATTGAACAATGAATATAATAGCTTTGTACGGGAAGTTGATTCAGGTAGCTGGGGTATTCGTGTAAGTCATTTCATATTACAACGTGATGACCTACCAAAACCTGTTGATGTAGACTTTGTAGGTAAAGTCAAAATTGATAACGAAGAGCAAGCATTAGTAATTTCAGATCCATGTTATATCCATGAGGGTGACTATGGTGGGTCGGGGCTTTATAATGATGCTTGTAATGCAACATACTCAACAAATACAGTAAAGCAAGCTGGAATTTATAGCATCGATGATAAGCAAGTTGCAGCATGTAGTAGTACTGGATTTGGTGATGGTGCATATGATTGCACAATTACACGTGACAATGATGGCAAGCTAGAATCAATTTGTGTAGAATTTATCACAGAAGAAGATTTTGATGAGTAACATACTCAGTTTTTAATACTTATATACGTGAAGAGCGTAAAAAAGCAACTTGGTGATGGTGGCTCTGAAAAAGACAATAGTGCCAATAATATCATATATTTAGATATACGCTTTGTTGCTAAGCGCATAGGTAGGGAAGGAAAATTTAGTTGGGCCGTGATTAATAGGAAAACTAATAAACCTTATGATAGTTGGGCTACGGCAAACCTTGAAGAGCGTGTTGCAAAAAAGATGGCACGACGATTGAACTTAGAATTCATTCACAAATTAAATTCATAATCTGAAACATTTCATTAAATAATGATATAATAAATATTATGTTCAATTTATCTGTAAAAGACCTCGTAAAGAATAAAAGAGTTTATTTTAAGTTCTATAGAGATAGAGCACTATGGTATGAAGTCCGTGAGGACAACTTTGTATTTCCGGTACCAATTGAGGATATTGGTATTGCGACTATGCTTCCTGATGACAAAGCTTTACTATACATGCGCTGGATTAGAAAGCAAGCCGCTTCAATTCAAAAGACAATAAGTGAAATGAATGACTAAGACAATACTCCTTGGTAATATGAATGAACAGGATATCAAAGTTGGAATGAAGTTGATATCCGTCAAAGGAACACCAGGAGAGATACTTTCAGTAGAAGATGGTAGAGATGGTTTAGACATTGGTATACTTTGGGAAAATGGTGCTAGATCACAAATTTGGCACCTATGGGAATTCACAAATCCTAAGATTAAAGTAATCTTAGATTAATTAAGCGCGCATAGTTTAATTGGTTAAAACCTCCGGCTGATGACCGGAAACTCGTAGTTCAAGTCTACGTGTGCGCACTAGAGATGATATGAATATATTTGAAAAATTAGATAAAGTGCTTGATGCTCCAGATTGGGCAAAAGAGAATAACAATCATGCTTTGATTTATGCATCAATCTTAGATGGAGCTAAATCAAACTTTCAACTAGAGGGACATGGGCATACGCGTGCAATCTTAAAGATTATTAGAGAGAATGGTTATCATAGAGATGAAGCATCTGAACCTGGATTTACTAAGGGATCATTGACGCATTGGAAGCGCAATAACACTAGAATTGAATTCATATTATCTAACTTTTTGGGCCCATTCACACAAATAGCAATTATTGACAGATGAGTGACAAGTTATTAACTAAAGAAAACTATAAGCTTCTACTAGATCTTCAAGATGCATTTTCGAAAAAAGCAATTGAAATAAATAATAATCCAGCATATCATCTAAGTGCTGAGCACAAAGATACCGGTATCGTATTTACTGAAGCAGATGTCTTTGTTAAACGATCTAGATCTAGAGTTCCAATTGAGTTTATTGTTGGTAAAAGTGAATTAGATATCTTTTTACTAAAGCGTCTCTCAGAATTAGAAGATAAAGGTATTGTATTTAGTGACAAATTTAAAGCCAATTTTCTGAAACATTTAGAAAACTAATGATACAATATAAATAAAGGCAAATTAATGATAGGTAAAAAGTTTCATGAACGTGAAATATTTCATGATCAAGAAAATGATTGGGTATACTCGGACAATGACGGTGATGAGTTAGCACTTTATGGCTTTCATGAGGTGTCCAATGAACATGACTTAATTGATAATGAAGATGAAAGCATCATAGATTCATTGCTTCAAGAATATAAAGACGAAAATGGCAACTAAACCTGAAAGCATTGTTAACACAATTAATAACATTTTAGGCACACTCACACTAATCTCTACACTTAATGATATTAAATCAATAGAAGAAGAGCATGGTGAAGAATTTGTAAATGATGGCTTGGTAGTCGTTGTGCAAGCTTTATTGTTGCATAATAGTGAGAACACTATTGTCTGGAACTAGTATAGTTGCATTTACTGGTTCACAAATTATTTCTAAAGAAGATAAATCTTTAATTGAATTTGTTATCTCTAACATGGTTGAACCTGATGGGTTCATCACTGGTGGTTGTATTGGGGTTGATTATTTTGTAGCCCAAATGATTACAAAATATTTTCCAGACACAAAGCATATAGCAATCCTGCCAAGTAACCTAAGTAAAGTACCAAAAGATGTACATGAATATGCTACACATATAATAAAACTTGAAAAGGGAACAACATATCGTGATAGAAATGAGGCCATGATTCGTAATGGAACTAGCCTAATTGCTTTCTGGACAGGAAAAAAAGCCTACTCAGGTACATATATGACCATGAATATAGCAAGTCGTGAGAATAAACTCAAACTCTCTGATATCTATATGATTGGGAAAAACATAGGGCTAGACCCGAAGGACTATTATGCTAGAGCATTACTTTAAAGAAATTTCAAAGGTTCCTCTTTTAACAAAAAAGCAAGAAGTTGAATTAGCAAAACGAATAGAAGCTGGTGATGAAAAAGCAAAAGAGCAAATGATCACTGCAAATCTTCGTCTTGTTGTATCTGTTGCAAAAAAGTATAAATGTAACTCATTGACACTTGATGATTTAATTCAAGAAGGTACTATAGGGCTTATTCGTGGTATTGAAAAGTTCAATTACAGATATGGCTTCAAATTAAGCACATATGTTGTTTGGTGGATTAGGCAGGGAATTACTCGTGCTATTGCTGATAAGTCAAGAACCATAAGACGACCTGTGTATGCAACGTTGTTACAAAGTAAAATAGTTAAGACTACTGATAAATTGAGATCTGTACTTGGGAGAGATCCAACACCTGAGGAAGTGAGTGGCGAAATAGATATATCAATTAGTGATTATAATAAGATAATGACTATGCCAAAAAATACTATTTCACTTGAATTGCCTATAGGTACGGAGGGTCGTGATATCATGGATATTGTTGAAGACACAAAGGCTTCTTCGCCAGAAGATACTGTTATATTCAAAGACCTAACAAGTGTAACACAAAAAGCTATAAATAAGCTATCAGAGCGTGAAGCAAATATTGTTCATATGCGATTTGGAATCAACCCAGCAGATATTGAAGATCTTGAAATCACAGATCAAGATATTGAACAAATCAAGAATAAAGTCAAATAACATTTTATCTGTATCTGAAACAAGAATTAAAAATAATATATAATTTATCTATACAGAGGAATTATATACTTTGGATAACATGTCTAAGAAACAAGATAAAACTGCAAAACAATTAAAGGCAGAGCGTAATGCACGCATGCAACGCTTAGTTAAGATCTGGAATACATTTGCAGATCGACAAATTGTACTAGCATTACGAAGTGTAAATGTATTAAGCGTGCAATGGGATAAAAGAATACCAACAGCATGTGTTGGTTTTATGCCAAAGCTTGTAAAGCCAGTATTTAAATTCAATCCAGATTTCTTTGATAGGCTGAATGATGAAGAGGTTGCATTTGTAATTGCACACGAAACTTCACATATGGTGCTTGAACATCTTGTACGACTAAAGTCAAACGAAGAATATAAAGAGAAGTGGCGCGCATTCAATGTTGCTGCAGATTGTATCATTAATGATTGGTTACATGAAGAAAACTATCCAGAAGGACCATGGTTTTATGGTAAAAAATATTTTTGTGACAATTGTAATGGATATGGGTGTGGTGACTTATTAGACATATGTAAAGGAAAGGAATGTAAAGCTTGCAAGGGCCTTGGTTGCAGAACCCTTAAAGGGTGTGATGGAATTGATTGCTCTGATAAATCGCTAAGGGAGGTGTTTAAGTGGACACTTGAGCGTTTCGAAGAGCAGGACCAAGCACCAGGTAATGATGATAGTGAGGGTGGGGAGTGTGATGGGGGTGAAGGTTGCACACATAGTAGTGGTCAAGACGGTGAGAGTGGTGAATCAACATGTCCAAATGCACATAATGGCATGGGCGGAGAAATGGTTGATGATCATGGTAACTGGAAAAACGTAGATCATGAAGCTGCCAGTGATTGGATTGACAAAAATGTATCTAAAGAGTTTAAAGACAAATTAAATGATAAAGCTGGTAATCAAACAGATGCAGAAAGTGGTGACAGTGATAGTAAAGAACAAGAAGAAGATGATGAAATTCGTACCTCTGATACTGACTCATACACTGATTCACAAATAGAATCAGGATCCGAGACAGAGAGCAAACCTGACTTTCATCAAACTGCGGATCATATTGTTGGTGCCGGCGCAATCTTTGACATTGACAAATTGTCTAATGTTAGAGCCAATTGGCGCGCCATTTTAGAAGATGGTAGAGCAAAAAAAGAAAAACAAAAGTTCACATGGCGCCGACAACCAACAGTGTTAATGGGTTATGATTCACTTTACAGGCTTCCTCATGAAGAAGGGGAGCCACAATTAAAGATCCTTGTTGCACTTGATGTTTCAGGATCAGTATCGGCTGCAGATAAAAAATTATTCTTTGCTTGTTATCGTGGGATCCCAAGAAATATGTTTGATGTAAAGACTGTTGCATTTGCAAATAGGTGTGCAGAAGTTACACTTGATAGTAAGACTAAAGAAATTAAACATGACCATGTTGGTTATGGTACTGAGTTTAGCTCAATTTGTGACTGGATCAAAGAAAGCAATTATGATCCAGATAGGGTTGTTGTAATTACTGATGGTGGCTCATATTGGCGCTATAAAGTAAATGACCCGCAAAATTGGAACTTCGTCATTCGGTGCCCTTATTATGAGAAAAATGATGGTGCCGTTGATGTTGACAAGTTAATTAACGCATGGAATAATTCACCATGTAAAGACATTGAATGGAATAAAGCAAGATTTTTTGGCTTTACAAAGTTCGCTAAAATTCTTGGCAATGTCTGAAACATTAATAATTAATGTTATATAATATATATAACAGATTGTTTTCATTAACAAATTTAGGTAAAGAATGCAAAGATTAGATTACGACGCTACAAAAAATCTTTTAATCAAGACAGCAAAGGGCAACTTTAATGCAATTATTGTTGGTACACATGGTATTGGTAAAACATACATGGTACAAGAAATTGCACAAGAGTTAAAGCTTAACTTAGGTTATTGGAGTGCAGCAACAATGGATCCTTATATTGATCTTGTTGGTGTACCATATCCTGATAAAGATACAGGGCGACTTAAGTTTGCTCAAAGAAATGATATCTTTGACATGGAATTTTTATTCTTTGATGAACTTAATAGAGCACATCTAAAAGTTAGAAACTCTATTCTTGAATTAATTCAATTTAAACAAATCAATGGTGTCAAGCTACCTAAATTAAGAATGGTTTGGGCGGCAATCAATCCACCAACTGAAGAGTATCAAGTTGATGATTTAGATCCTGCACTTAGAGATAGATTTCATGTCCATGTTGAGTTGGCACCAACACCGAGTATTGACTTCTTGAAAACCAAGATGGAAGATGACACTGCGAATTTTGTCTATAATTGGTGGAGTCATCTTAAAGAGGAAGATAGAGAAAAAGTAACACCACGTAGATTAGAATACCTGGGAACATGTCATGATGCTGGTATTAGTGTATTAGATGCTGCTGGTGATGCAATTCCCCCTAATACTCTAGGAATATTAGATACCTATCTAAAACAAAGCAAAGTCGGTATCAAGGGTCTTGATTTTGGTGACAAACAAACAATTGCCAATAAGATGGATAAAATCATTGAGCATATCTGGACAGATTAATTATGAGCTTTAATATTGATAGCGCACTTCTTGTTGCAAGAACATTGAAGACAACAAAGATAGCAGATCCTAATTGGGTTATGAAAAATCCGCTCTGGTTTATGGCTCTCCGTACAGAAGATATTCTTGACATACATAATATCGTGTGGAAAAATAGAAAGTCAAAAACATTTGCAAAATATGCAAAGCTTTTAGCGTCGATAGAATTAGATATCTGTAAGAGACGACGTAACTCTAAAGTAGATAAAATCATATGCGGTAATTCAGATGCTAGATTGAAGTATTATCAATATATGCTGGCAATTATGTTTGTACCTGGTTTACGTACTATTGATACCGAACAGCATGGTTTACATGTTTGGAATCATAAATACTTTGCAGGAAAAGGATTTGCTGATCTATTTAATTCAATTAATACTAAAGAAGTCAAACGACATATATCACTTATCCCAACAACCAAATCAGTCATCCCAAATTTGATAAAGAAAGATATTAAATTGCTTATCACAGATAAGGCTGTTACATCAGGCAAAGCTAGCAACCCTATCAAGTTTGTATATAATAAGGGGTGGTCGACGGCTGACAGGTTAACATCTAAATATCACTATAATAATGACTGAGATAAAAGAAGACGAAATTAAATTTTATGGTGAGTGTCATAATAGTGTAAAGAATGCACACAAATATTATCTTGTATTCAAAGATAGTGAGCAAACATACAAATATAAATCTGCATATGGTAGAATACCAGGGTATGGCAGTAAGGGTACTGCACAATTCTTTAATATTCCTAGTTTGCGAGAAGCAAATACGGTAATAAGTAAAAAAAGAACAAAATATATAGAAGTATCAGAAACACCACAATGGTTACGAAAGATGGTCAATATAGTATCTGGAGATGGACCAAATATATGGGTTCAATTGCAAAAATTATTAAATAATGGATAGCGAACTGCATACATAGAACATTATGGCTAAAAAAAATATAATAACTATACAGACAGAAGATGTTGAACTTTGGCAAGTTTATAAAGAGGGTCGCTATCTAGATAGAAAAGATCTAGGTATACGTTTTTTGATACCTATTAAGCGTGATGAAAGTGGTATAGTAATGTGTAAACTTGTAAAAGTCATCAATGAGGGTGATAATGAAAAGTTGACTATTGATTATATGCGTTATGGTACATCATGTTCATTTGCAGAAGTTGACATGAAGAATGATGAAGATTGGTTAAAAGTGCTTGCTATAGAAAAGCGTATAAAACAAGATAAAGAGAAAGAAGATGAGCGACCCAAAAAGAAAAAACGTGGACGACCCAAAAAGAAAACCACTTAAAGTAGATGATGATTTTTTTGCCGATGAAGCACTTTTACTCTCTAATTATACAGAGTTAATTGAAGTATGTGATTGGGATGAAGGCTTAGCAGAGCAGCTTCTTGAAGTATCCTTTGATAAGCTTGTTGATGTTGCAAGTGTAGCAATGCTTGATGAGACAATTATTAATTCACCAGATTCAATGGAAGAATTATTGAAGTTAAATATTCAAGAAAAAATACCAGATATGACAGAAGCACAATTCAAAGCTATCAAGCAAATTGTAGTTGGGCACTTGCAAAGACATGCTAAGCAGAAGCTTGCAAGCAAGCAAAGTAATTAAATGTTTCATAGTGATATATTACTTGTTGACTTAGAAATGAGCTCAAATAACCCTAGTGTGTGTAACCCATTACAAATTGGTGCAGCTCTTCTTGATAAAGATACATTAGAAACTAAAGAAGAGTATGTAAAGCTTATCAAACCTTATACTGATGACTGGTTTGACAAGGCAGCAGCAGTCCATGGCTTTGATAGGAATTTTTTGATCAAAGCTGGATATGATCATAACTTAGTCTTTAAAGAATTTGAGTCACTATTTGATCTAAATTTCTTACGACTTTCATCATGGAATATATTTGATGTTGAAGTGATAAGAAAGTTTACACAGAGTGGTATAGGGAACACACATAAAGCTCTAGAATTATGGAGCTTTACATATCCTTATTTCGCCATAAATAATATAGAATTACCTAAAGAGCGGACACATGGATTAGACTTTGTATGTGAACACTTTGGGATAAAAAGGATCAATGCACATGATGCATTAGAAGACGTTAGAGTAGAAGCAGAAGTATTACGACGTGTAGTAAAACATTATAATTCATATAATGTGAAACATTAATAACAATGGTGTTATTATAGTAATAAGGGAAAGTAATGAATAGAGGAACATTAATACAAGTAAAGGGACTAACTTACAAAGTAACTAAAGTTGAAAATGATACAGTATGGGGATCATTTGTTGTTGATCTAGAAAAGAAAATATGCCGGCGAGGGCGCCCAAGTAAATTTTCAATAAATGATGTTACTATCATATAAATGAGATAATTATAACTATGACAAATACAAATACTTTAGAAAGAACTATTGTTAGAAATAACAAGTTTAGGCTTAACAAGCAAAAGTCAATTAAGCTTCAATATGATATGGCTGTGCGTGTAGTTGAAGAAGAAGCTCTTAAGCTTAAAGAACTCAATGGTTTGTCATATTCGTTTAATGAGATATCGAGAGACACAAAACTAGTCTTTGTAAAAGAAAGCTGGGAAAATAAGAAGAAGTTAACACATGCTATGCTTGGACCCCTTAAGGATAGAATAAAATTAGTTAATAAGCACTTTGGTATCGGAATGATTAGATCAAATCATCATGCTGATGACATTAAGCAAGAATTATCAGTCGAAGATGTGATTGATGTCAACTCCTTATCATCAAAAGAGTTTGAAGAGCTATTGTTGACAGGTGCTATAAACAAAAATGATAAAGAACAACCCACATTTTTTGTAAATGAAGAAATCATTCTTGATCTTGAAGAGTTTGAAATTGAAGATGGTGGAAAAATTGATGCCGAATCCATTGCTATCGAGACATTTTCAGATATTGATGAAAACGAAAAGCTGAATGATCAAAAATGATTTTCCAAAAATTAACTTACTAGAAATACTTCAAGCAATTAACACAAAAAAAAGAGATGACCTCAATGATTCTGAGAAAGATATCATTGAGGTCTTCGTTCCATTGTTGACACACTTATGTAATGGTCATAATATTATTTATTGGACGTCGCATCCTTGCCTAGATATCTCAGAGGAAGTGTTTAATGATCATGAATCACAGTATAATGATCACTGGCATGATATAAAATTTCACTGTTGTATCGATAATGAAAATAATTACGATCTAATCATTGAACCACAATATTCAGTTGGTCCAGCTGACTGCCTTAAAGATTTAATTGAGGTGAATACATTGGATGATGATATAGCATTTTTTGTTGGCAGTATAATAAAAGACTTGTTAGATAGTAAAGAATTTAATGCACTACATATTCCTGCTATTGGAAAGTTATCATCAACCAGTGATATTAATGAAACACTATCTCACTGGTTGACTAACTTAACAGGTAAGTATCATGATATAAAATTTACGTATAAACCTCTTGATGAAAAATCAGAAGTGATAGACATCATTGAAACAAGGCTAGAAAATTTATATGGTGAGATAGCACTTGAAGGTGGGTGGGATGAGCTCCCAACAACACCAGAAGAATTTTTTGAAACACCAGAAGACAAACAATGGTATGAAGAACATAAAGAAGAGTGTAAGCAGTATTACTATAAGTGGTTACATGGTGAAATAACGTTTAACGAAGAATGATTGACAGACCACCAAAAGGTAATGACTTTGCACCATACTTTGCACAAAGATATAAACTAAATGGTTTAGAATATAGTGTATATTGTGAAGATTGTCCAGCTTGTTGGGCTAGCGATGGTGAAATACCAGATAAACATCATGTTATAGACACTTATGATGTTATGCTATACACACAAAGTAATAACTACTGCAAGCAAATAATATATGTGTCTTGTAAGCAACAAATAAAACGAGCATAAAATAAATGATGTTCAATATTAGTAACAGTAAAATACAATCAAGTAGTGAATCAATTGCAAATTAAAATTGGTCAAGTATGGCAAGAGAACACGTATAAAGAAAGAATTCTTGTTGTAATGAATGTGAGTAAAGATAACGTATACATGTTTACTATTGACAATTTATTTACAGGAAATATATTATATACACGTGATATTGCACAAAGTTCTCTTAGAGAAAACTTTACATTAATAGCTGAAAAATATGTCATACCATATAGTGAGCTTGCATAATAAGGGAAGTTAATATGCCAGAATTAAAAATTGAACTATTTCCAAGTAAAGTATTGGTGACACCTGCAGAGATAGTCACTAGTATAACAGGAGATAATGTCACTATTGCAAGTGACATGTCAGAAACAATGTATAGAAGCAAGGGTATAGGCCTTGCTGCGAATCAAGTCAACATATTAAAGCGAATAGTAGTCGCCGATGTTGGTTATATGTTTGATGAATCAACACTACATGTCTTGTTTAATCCAGAAATAGTAGATTCACATGGTGAACTGATCGTCAAAGAAGGATGCTTGTCCTTCCCAGAGATTACTGTCAATGTGAAGCGCGCCAAAAGTGTATTCATAAAAGCACTTGATATTGATGAAAACGAAATTGAATTTGAAGCATCTGACTTGCTAGCCGTTTGCTTACAACATGAAATTGATCACATTAATGGTATAACATTCTTCGATAAAATTGGAAACCTCAGTAAAAAACTTGCTAATGACAAGCTTAAAAAAGTAAAAAAGAAGATAGCAAGAATAAGGAAAAAGAACAACAATTAAATTATAGCATATATATTATCATGCGACCACTACTGCAAAAGTACATATCACAAGTTATAGTTGAATCAATACAACCATCAAAAGGGCAAATTGACTCAGCACTTGATCTGTTACAGAAAATAGTAAAGTCATCATCAGAATTTAAGTCACATGTTTTTCTTGTAGGTGGGGCTGTTCGTGACCATGTGATGGGGAAAGAAACTAAAGATTTAGATATAGTAATTGATCTTCCTGAGGGTGGTATAAGGTTTGCAGAGTATCTTGCAAAACGACTTGGTATTTTCAAGCAAGGTTCAAACCCTGTTGTATATCCAAAATTTGGAACTGCAAAGATCGACTTACGTGGAGTAAAACATAATGATGTTGATCTAACTGGTGTAGATATAGAAGCAGTTGTAACAAGAACAGAAGTATATGAACCAGGAAGTAGAAAACCAGAAATTTCTTTTGGTACAATAAATCAAGATGTAATGCGTAGAGATTTGACAATTAATTCATTAGTCAAAGATTTAACAACAGGCAATGTTCTTGATCTAACTGGTAAAGGGTTCAATGATATAAAGAAGGGTATTATCAGAACACCAGGATCAGCAAATGCTATCCTTGAAGAAGACCCGCTCAGAATATTACGAGCAATTCGCTTTACATCACGCTATAAATATAAGCTAGACAAAGAGCTTGAACGATCAATAAAAGAGAAAGTAAGTGAACTAAAGAATATCTCTAAAGAACGCATTAGAGATGAATTTGAAAAAATGATTGTTAACGAAAATGCTCCGCATGCTATCAAGTTGCTAGTTGATAATAATTTAATGGAGTTCATTATTCCAGAATATGCTCCAGATGATATCATTAATAAACTTTTAAAGAAGCAAGATGGTAAGTTGTCATTTACAGAAATGTTAATAATCATGCTACATAACTTAGATCCAGAAGTCATTGATGCCAGCTTAAGAACTTTAAAGGTAAAAAATGACATCATAAAACATGTCAAAACAATAATACGTGCTATACAAATACTAAAGACAAATAATGCAAAAAATATAGTAATGAAGGTTGGTGCATCTTTAGCAAAGCATAATAGCCTAAAATATCTAGATGTGTTATACATTATTATGCCAGAGTTACGTAATCAAATTACTAAGCTAAGAGAATTTGGTAAGCAACCTGTTATATTCTTTGATGGTGGTTACCTGATTAAAACCTTCAATTTGAAGCCCGGGCCTGAAATTGGTAAGCTAATTTCACTACAACGAGAGTTATGGTTTAACGACCCTAGTATAACAAAAGAAAAAGTTGCCAAGTTTATTAGAGCAAAAAATGCAGATGATAACATCAGATAGGGTATGTTTAGAACATTCAACTCTGAGAGACTATAATGTATCATGATAAAAGTTATCTACTTTAATAGGCAATAGAAATTGATGGAAGAATATAAGTGTAATTACAGAATATTGGTGGTGCTTTAATGGGCTTAAACAAAACACCTGAGAAAAGATTAGAACAATATCAGAAAATTCATGATGAAGCTAAGGAGTTATTTTACTCGAAAAATAAAGATTATGGGGACGCATTTTCAGAATATGGACCAGTTGGCGTCATAATTAGATTAGGTGATAAAATCAAGCGTTACACAACAATCACTAACAGTGCTATTAATGTCGAATCAGAAACATTACGCGATACTCTTATAGACTTGCATAATTATTCAGCCATGGCTCTAATGCTTATAGACGAAGATTAGCTAATTTAAAGCATTCGCTTTTATTTATAATTTTATATTGTGTATCACGCATATTTGTAATATATATAATGTACAACAATGTGGAGGCAGTGTATATGTCCAATAGTAAAGTCAAGCGTTTAGCAAAAGCTAATATAATTCTATTAGAAGAAGCGAAAGATTCAAGAGAGTTTGTAAAGCTTTTTAATAGAAACTTTAGCAAACGAATTCATGAGCATCTTAAGCTAGTAGAAAATGTAGTAGCAAATATCAAAAATATAAAATCATTTAGTGATAACTCATATAATTCATTAAATGAAAATCTTTCTAAGCAAGATATTAAAGACCTGGTACAAGAGCAACTTAAAGCAGAGATTAAGAAGCGCCAAAATATAAAACTTCTAGAGAAGCATACGGGACATATCAATGAGCTGTTTGGGTTATTTAGTGTACTAAATAATGTACTTTCATTAAAAGAGAAGGCACTAGTTGGTAAAATAAATAAATCTTGTAAATTAATGACAGAGTCACTAAAAAGTGGTGATGTAAATAACGTATTTGAGTCTTACAAAAATGTTGTCGACATAGCTATTAGCACATCAACAAAGAGTCTATTAGCTACAGCCAGTTCGTCAGCAACAATGTTTAATGACTTAGGAACACTAGCAGCTGTCTCATTGAGAACAATTAAAGAGTCAGCAGAACCAAAGGCACTTGAATGGTGGAGAAATACTTTACTTCTAAAAGAAAATGAATTTAGAACCCCTAAAGACACAATTATAAAATTACAGAAAATATTACTAGAAACAGAGTCAAAACTTTTCGACTTCAATAAGCAAATTGAGGATGCAAGAATATAACATTGGCACTAGTCAACAAAAATCGCGACTTGCTTGACTGGATAAAGTTTTTTGTTTTTATAGGAAGCTTAGTTGCTGGTGTCATGGTATGGTATTATAGTGATGTAGGATCTACTTTTGTCAATAAAGACGTATATAATGCACAACAAGTAAGTATCACTGAAAAGCTAGACACTATTCAAAATAGTATCACTGAGAGTGGTGATGAAGTTAAGAGTACAATCAGAAATTTAAAGAATGATGTCAATAAACAAATGACAGACCTTAAAGATGACTTGAATGATAAACATGATGGACTTAATAACAAAGTTGATCGTATCCAAACACAACAAGCAGTTATTAAGAGTAGACAATCACGATTAATTGAAGACGTAAAAAAAATAAATAATCAATAGAGTTAATTTATGCAAGATGCATTACACAGTTATATAAAGAAATCTATTCTTCTAGAGAATAAGAATTCTGAACTTAAAAATAAGCTACAAGTAGTAATTGACAAAGTGCTAACCAATGATGAAGAATGGTTAGAAGAAAAGTCGATTGATGTTAAATATAAAGGTGATTACATTGTCTTGAACTATAACCAGTTTGGTGATAGAAATGACTTAAACAGATTAACGCGTGGTCTTGTAATAGACAAACATGGTAATATTGTAAGCTTTCCATTTATTAGATTTTTCAATCTAGGAGAAAAAGAAGCTGAACCTATTGACTTAGCAAGTAGTGATATCATAGAAAAAATGGACGGCACACTTGTTGGTTTAGCATTTTTACGTGATCAAAATAACAAACCAATTTGGCACACACGCAAGATGCTGTCATCATCAGATGTCGACCTTAATGTCGTTATAAACCTCTTTACTGGTGGTAGAGTTAGCTTGCTAAAAGAGATCGGTGAATATGTAAAAAAGCTATCACTATCTAGTGATGTATACAACTACACTTTGATCTTCGAAGCAATTTTGTCAGAACGACCTGTTGTTACACAATATACCCGTGAAGAGCTTGGCTTATACCTAATAGGTGCACGTGATTTAGAAACACTAGATGAGCTTAGTGAAGCAGAGCTAAATAAATTAGCCAAAAAAATAAATGCAAAACGCCCTAGAATATTTGATGTAAAAGCAGATTATGATAGCATCTCTAAAATGATGGATACATTTCAAGATGACTTTGAAGGTTTTGTAGTGAGGCAACGAGGCACTAACAAGCGTATTAAAATAAAGAAAGAAACATATTTGAAGCGTCATAGATTAATAGGGCAATTGCAATATAAAAACTTAGTACCATTATGGTTAGAAGGCGAACGAGAAGAAATAGAGACATACTTTGAAGAATCAAAAGCAATGTTTGACAATATTGAAAATGGTATTGACATGCTAGTTGACAGTATTCAAGACGCAATCAACGATGTACAACATATTGACAATAGAAAAGAATATGCTGCACATGTTTTGAGTAAATATAAAAATATTTCTTCCTTTCTCTTTAAGTTGTTTGGTAAAGATACAGAAAATTTATATAGTTTTATATTGAGCGCATTAAAAAGAACAAAAATAAATAATGTGCTCAAATTGCTAAATCTAAATGATGAACAAACTAGTAAAGATAGTACAGAAAATCTTTGAATCAATAATAGACCCACCTAAAAAATCTCTAGATCAACATGTATTTAATGTAGACTTGACATTAACAAATAATTCAAGAAAGCAAATCAACAATGCATTACAAGAACTCCTTAATAGTATTAAAGCTTTTCCAAAAATTGAAGGTATAGTACTAGTTGGAAGTATCTTGACACTGCAATGGACAGAGCATTCTGATATTGATGTTGGTATAGTAATTGATTATGACAAACTTGTAAAAAGCTTACAAGTGAATAATAGGGTAGCTGCTAATAAGTACTTGGCAAGCTTTTTACAAAGTGTCAATGGCAAGCGTTTTATTGGTCAACACCCTATTAATTTCTATGTTAATGATATTAACGATCAAATCTTTAAACTTGATATAAACATCTACAATTTTATAACAAATAGATGGACAAAGAAAACTGACAAGATTACATATGACTCAAATGAAATAAGAGTTCAAAAGGACATAGTTCGTAAGTGTGTAATGAAAATTAATAAAATAATTTCGAGCACGTCCATGGACATAATTGACTATAAAATGTTAAAATCTGAGATAAGCAGTAATGTCGGGGGACATGAGCAAGTATTAGTGTTATGTAATAGGTTGCATATGTTAAAGAAAAAGCTAGAAGTAGACTTAAATGCATTAGAAAGTGTTACTAAGCGAATAAAAGATGTTAGAAGAGGCACCCTTGATACTGACTTTGAAAATTCTGGACCTGCTGAGATAAGATATAAGTTATATGAGCGTTACAACATATTTAAGTCGATTAGAGAGCTTGTAAAAGTATTGAATATGATTTTACTTGATAATTAGGTACCCTCAATATCAGGTGCTTCTTCCCCTTCATCAGGAATTTCGTCAGTTATTGGCTCTGACTCGAGTTCAACATCTGGCTCAGAAGAATCTTCTGTTTCACTCTTACTAACTATTTGAGCAACGTTAGCTAATGCTGACAAGAATTTCTTAAGGTCTTCAAGCTTTGCTTTATCCCACCACCCATTTAAGCTCTTAACAACATTTTCGTCTTTCATTGATGAACCTGATCTTATTGCATTGAATAATTTAATCATTGTCTCTATAGTGTAAAGTGCTTCACCTGTTTCTTCATCAGTTGCGTTAGATTCTGGCTCAGGCTCTGGTTCAGCCTCCATCGGTGGTGCTTCTTCCCCTTCGGGACCCTCTTGCTCAATTTGTAACATCTCTTTAAGGATACCTTTAACATGCTTTCGAAGTTCGTTTGTTGTCATAGTTTTTTTCTTTCCAATAATATCTTGTTGATAATTTCTGTAACTGCCTCTTCATCAGTAATAATATAAAAGTCACCAGTGTTCATGGGCGTCATGAATATCTTATATTCATTCCCATCATACACTATTAAATATAACCTCTTATCTGTATAATCTTGTAATATAATTGCATCATAGTTATACTCAGATGATACACGTGTACGTACATATGATTGGCGTGTATCATCAGGTATGTGTATCATGTATACATCTCTTGTACTAGCTACACTTTGTAACTTGCTTACAATATTTACATCAGTCTCTTTTTTCGCATATGGATAGCTTGGTGTCAGTAGTAAACATATTGCGATTAATAATGCTATTATATATCTCATTTTACTTTTTCTTGAGTTGATTACGCCACACTACTAAGCGCCCAGTTAAGTTTGTTTCATTATTTCGAAACTTTGCATTGAGAACATCTTCTTCAGAAGTGTTCAATGGATTATTTGAAAATAAATAATTGTATGCAAGTTGTGTATAGCCAAGTGCATGTGCATCTAATGCCTTTAATAATAAAGTCCTATCAGCATTGATATTTTTCATAGAATTTGCAACAAAGCGTAATTCACGTGTAATATCATCATGTCTTTCATATATCTTCCATGACTGCACATCATTACTTAACCTTGCTAATGTTCTTATGACATCGTCTAGTATTTGCGCTCTATCAACCATCTTTAACCTCTATAGCATGCTTGAGATCATCCCAAACACCTTTTATAAATTTCTTATCTTTCGTAGGTTGTGAATTCAAAAACAACCTTAATGCATCTTTAGTTCCTATCTTGACTAATTCTCTAAGTAAAGAACTGGACATCATCTTAATAGGTATCTTACTTAATGATAATAAATTATCAATGTTGCCACTATCTTTTAATGAATCATCATCACGTATTAATATTCTAAACTTTGGTACCTTATATTGCCAATTTGGCTTACCGGTTTTATGATAGCGTGTAAAGTGCTTCTTGTACGTGCTTTCTAATCCTCTACGTTTCTCATCAGCATCATCAGGTTCATTCTTTAAATAAGCACGATCAGATCCTGACCATACAGTAAATTCAGTTTCTTGTATTTCATCATCAGTAAATGTCTGTTTAAGTAAGTCAGGTATAAATCCTGTAGCCATATCAAATATTCTAACTTTGCTAGCGTGCCCACTATCGCTTATATACTTGTTTAGTATCTCTTTCTTTCTTTCTAGATCAAGATATTTTTTGACTTTAGAAACGAATAGTATTACTTCATCACTTTCATGCAACATTTCACGTACTATCTGCATATGTCCATCATGTGCAGGATCAAATTTACCTATAAAAATTGATATTCTTTTAACATCACCAACAGGATAATCATATTCGTTGAGATCAAATGACTCAACAACACCATCAGTTTTTCTAATAAACTTGATTGGAAATAATGTTTGAAGCATTTTTAAAAACATACTAGCAACAGTATCAGATGAATCAAGTATTTTTAAAAATTGCTCAAATTGATATGCTGAAATTAATAGTGAATGTTTCGTTTGTTCAAGTTTTTCACCAAGTTTGTCAGGATTCTCTTCTATTTCAGTCCAAATTTCTGAAAGCCTGTCTGTTGCTGTTGTTGCATATCGCACTAAAATATTATAGACATTTATATCTTCTTGATCAAGCATGTAATCAAGCTTTTTATATTTTTTAGATCTATTTGCAAGAAATGCCCTTGCAATTGAATGTTTTGTTTGTTTTTGACCAGCATACTTTTTAAATGAGGCATCTGTTATTGACATTAAATTTTTGACACCAAATGCTTCATCTAATACTTTACCTGTAAATAGCTTTTTAACAGATGGAATTGTATTTCGTAAGTATTCCCATGAATCTTGATTAAGCGCAGAAAAATCTCCAGTTATTTTAATTAATTGATCTTTAAGATCACCGGTAGACGTCTTAAATACTACGCCCTCAATTCCTGGGTGTCCAGTTTGTATTCTAACATCCGGATCAGCTAATGCAGATTTAAGTATTGCTAGCATTTTACTGCCGGCTAATGCAATTAATTCTTTACCGACATCAAGCCTTTGTTCATCAGTTAATGTAATATCACCTTTTATATGTTTATAAAGCGCTTTATATTCATCATGTGTCTTTAGCTCTTTAAGAATTGAATCTAGTTGATCTTTGATATTACTAAGATCAACATTAACAGGGCCAGAAAATTGCCACTTACTTTTCTCTGGTACAATTTCCTTTATAACACCTCCAGGCGCGCCAAAAAACTTAACAACATTTGATGAAATTTCAAGTTCACCAAGTCTATTTGTTAACTTATTAAGAAGTTTTGTTGTATCAACATCAGAGTCAATTATAGGATCACCATAGCTCGTGTCTTTTCTTCCTTTAAATCCATGAAATACTATATAATTTTTTACTTTACTATATGGAATCAAGTTTGGTACTTCACCATACAGAATTTCTGTATTAATGAAGTTATTAGGTTGCCCTTTACGTAATAATGTAAAGTGTTCTAATTCTTCATCGCTTAGTGCAGCAAATGCAGTTTGTGTTGCTATTAATGCTGCTGCAAACGCATCATGTGCAGGATGTGTTGTATGAAACTTTTCGCCAACGACCGAGAATGGTTCTTCTGTTTTATTACGTGCAAAAACTATTTTTTTGTCATTATCAAGCCCCAAGAGAATATTTACACCATCAACCTTTTCTGTACCTATAAGATCACCCGAAAATAACTTATCAACAAAATCAAGTAAATCTTTTGGTTCAAATACCTCATATGGGTGAGGCATGTGCCCGGGTATTCCACCTTCTAGTAATATCATATTATTATAACTATTCTTCCTACCGTTGAAACATACATCAATTATGTATTATAATAGTATTATATAGGATTATTAAACATAAAAAACTAGTTAATTGACAAAAATAGTAGCACAGCTAATATATAGTATATATGCAACGTGTAGTAATGATGTTTGGGTGCCTAATAAGTTTAATATTAACAAGTTGCATTACAGTTGATCAACCTGAGCACCCATTGAACGTTACAAACAACTCACATTATAGTGTCATTAATATTGATGACACAACTGTTGATCCAGTATTTAATTCTGTTGTAATGCTAGAAAGAAATGTTTTATTTTCCATGGATGGTGATGAAAATACAGGAACATCAATAGCAACTGGTTTTGTTATAAAAAATTCTAAAAGTAAAAAAGGAAAGTATTCAAGCATTGGTTTGTCTGTTAAGCATTTTTGTAAAAGTAATGGTAATAGATTAAAGGTGATTAAACAAACAAGTATAGATACAACTGAGACATTTAAAGGTAAAGTATTACATATTGATGATGCTGCTGATTTATGTGTTTTTAGAATCTATAATACTAATGGAAAATTTACTCCACTAAAGCTTGCTAAAGAGCTTCCTGAAATGGGTGAAAAATTATCAATTATAGGTGCACCACTTGGAAATTTTCCTTCAAAGGTAACTGGTTTTATGGTTAGACGATATCCTGTAGATAGTAATATGATTGAGCTATCTATACCAGTTACTGGCGGTAATTCAGGTAGCCCTGTATACAATAAGAGATTCGAAGTGATAGGTATATTAGTTGGTGTACATGGTAGGTTTCCACATGCCAGTGTAGCACTACATTCAGAAGCAATTAAAAATTTGTTAAAAGAAACAAAATACTTACAGAATTAATTGTACAAGCAGTACATAAATCATTACAATAATAGAGAAGCAAGGTGAGAGGGAGTTTTGTCTCTCTTATTTTTATTTGGAGATAGTGTTGCAAGAAAATAAATTTATAGTTAAAAATTTAAATAAAAATCTAAGAGAAGAAGTTATAGAAAAGACTAAGCTTGTTAAAGAATTCTTTTCTTTGTCTGATGATTATAAGCTCACGATATCTGGTGAAGAGTTTGTTGGTGAATCAGAAAACTTAAAGAAGTTTGCTAAAGGTATTGAAGATACGAAAGTAGATTTTCTAAACCTAGAAGGTTTTTCTGAGTATGGTTATGAAGTCTCTATACAAAAGAAACGTAAGAGAGGATCCCTTAAGTCTTTCTTTGAAGCTAAATACTTTGTCAATGGTGGAATACTTCGTATCAATTTCAGCAAGTGTAATTTTTATAATTACACTATTTGTCATCAAAATGACAAGACTGAAGTACAATATAATGTATGGCTTGTAAAAGAAAGTGAGCTTGAAGCTTTTGGCTCATTTCTTAAAGAGTTCAAAGAATATAAACGTCAACTTGGTGCCACAGAAAAGCTAGTAACGGTCTATGGTGGTGAAAACTACACAGTTAATAATCTTAGTTATGACTGGGGTGATATAGTCATTCCCCCTGATATCAGAGATAGTATCAGAGAATCAGTAGATTTTTGGTACCATAATGAAATATGGTATAGAGAACGTAAGTTCCCTTACAAGCGTGGAATACTAATTCATGGTTATCCTGGGAATGGTAAGACATTCTTGACAAAGATCATAATTTCACAATATGACTTGAATATAGTTCAATTCAACTTTGGTAATCCACAATTAGGTAATTCTGATCTCACTAGAGCATTTAAAACTGCAAAAGAAAATGCACCATCTTTGTTTTTACTTGAAGACATTGATAGAATCTTCTCCAAGCATGAGAAACAAATCAGTACTGTGACTAAAGATTGTTTATTCAATTGCCTAGACGGTGTTGAAGAGTTAGATGGTGTGTTAGTTCTTGCAACTGCCAACTACCCAGAAGATCTAGATTCTGCATTCTTAAATAGACCATCTAGATTTGATACAATTATCGAACTTTCAGTTCCCAATCTTCAGTTACGCTTTGAGTATCTACAAAAAGTCTTTAAGAAAGATTTCCAGGATAACTCAATGTTGTTACATGTTGCACAAGAATGTGAAGGGATGTCAATGGCATTTATGAAAGAGATTTATTTCAAAAGTGTAATTATTGCTTTAAGCGCAAAGGAAGCACTTGGCAAGGCACATATAGAAGAAGCTTTAGAGCAATGCTTGACACACTATAATACAGCAGTTACTAAGAAGTCAGAGCGTTCAGCGGGATTTGATTCAAAAAAAGCTAATAATTCTGTGAGTCAGCCGGCTGGTTTTAATTCGAATTCAAAGAAAAGCGCTGTAAGTTTATGAGCGAAGAGCTAGAGACTCTTTACAAAGCTTATTATGATAGTAAGTTACATATATCTAGTGATGAGTGCATCATACCCTTGATGGGTATGATTAATGGTACTGAGATTTTATTTGTGGGGCAAAACCCCGGGGCTCCATTTCAAAAAGACCACATTAAGTTATTTAATGAATTTACTAACTTAGCGTATGATGAACAACAATCAGCCTTTAAAGAGTCGTGGGTAAAGTCAATGTTTGTCAAATTTATTATCAATGTGTGCAATAAGCTTGACATTGATTTTCATAAAAGTGGTGGTGTTACAAACATAGTAAAGCATTGGACGACTAATAACAAGCGACCAATTGTCACCAGTGCCGATCAAAAACTTTTAGCATGTGAAATTGAACTAACTAAACCAAAGTGTGTTGTATTTCTATCAAAGTTTGCATACAGACAGTTTGCATATAAAGATAAGGTGACATCAGCATGCATATCATTAGATCACCCAGCAGCCCACAGATATGCCCATGCATATGTGGATGATGTTATATATGCAATAAAGGGTTACTTATGAAAAACCCTGATTTATTAACTGACTTGTTATCAATGATTGATAATAATGGCAAGCACAATGAAAAAAGTAAAAGCAAAATAAAGAACATTAAATCTGTCACAACAAGAAAATATAATAGACTTTTAGATATCGAAACCAAGCGATTGCATAAAAGGCTTCACAAGAAATTAACGTATTCGTTGCCAGCTTGGGCTAAAAAGAAATTGATTAATGATGATTAGTTCTATATAAATATAATATGAGCAATTCAAGACAATCTATAAAAGAAGCCAGACGTAAAGAGCGACACTATCCATGGCAAATCTGGAAGACATCAAGAGGAAATTACAGAGCTCAAGATAATAAAAATCGACAACGCTCATTTAAGACACACTCAGAAGCTCGTTCTTGGCTTAATACTATTAAAGAGAAGGGCAAAGAATTACATGTATTAAAAGTAAAAGGCATAACACCTAAAACTGAATTAAGAAAAGTTATTGGTTATATGCGTGCACAATTAGCCTCAGAAATTGAGACTGATTATAAAAAAGAAATGCGTAAATCATTAAGTGCTTTATCTAAGATACATGTTAAAATGTAATAGGTGATTATATTATGAAGAAAAATGTATTGGTAATTGGAACAGGGACAATAGGATCACCCTTGATAGGGTTTCTTGCAGACTTTCGTGATCAATTGAATATTGATGTTTATTTTCATAAGCGTACGCCATTACGGCATGAAGTAGCTAGGGTCAATAACTTTATTAATCGCGGTGCTAAATTGGTCACTGATATTGAATCAATTGATAAATTCAAAAAATTAGGTCATGAAGTTCATGCTAGCAAAATTGATGCTATAATGAACTCTGATGTTGTCATCGACTGCACACCCGCAGGAAATAAGAACAAAGAACTCTATTTGAGTAAAATGTTTAACCCTAAGACTGTATTCATAGCACAAGGTTCTGAGAAGGGTTTTGGTGTGCCATACGCACATGGTGTCAATGATTCTGCCTTAAAGGGGGATCATAAGTTTATACAGATAGTAAGTTGTAATACACACAACATTGCGTGTATTTTAAAGACTATTCCACGAAATTTATCAAAAGTATTAGATGGTGACTTTGTCTGCATACGAAGAGCTAATGATATTAGCCAAGAGACAGGATTCGTACCATCACCTGTTATAAGTTTACATGAAAATAATATCTTTGGAACACATCATGCAAAAGATGCACATGATTTATTTAAAACATTAGATAAAGATATCGAGCTTTTTTCTAGTGCGCTTAAACAAAACACACAATACATGCATACAATAAGATTCAAACTTTCTATAGATGAAAGCAATCTAACAAAAAATCATATTGTCAACAGGATTCGTGAAAACAAATTTGCTGCATTGACTCAAAAGCAAGATTCAGCAAGAGTATTTTCATTTGGTAGAGATCATGGATATTATGGAAGAATCTTGAATCAAGCAGTTTTCATTGAAAATTCTATTGTTGTCAATGAGACAATGCATTCAACAACAGTGACTGGCTTTTGCTTTACACCCCAAGACGGAAACAGCATAATAAGCTCACTCGCTGCAACTGTGTATGCTCTTACCGGTAAGATAGAACAAATGAACTTATTTGATAAGTATCTTTTTAATGAAATTTAGGAGTGACATGAAAAAACTAGTAATTCTAACAATATTAGCACTATCAATATCTTGTGGCATAAATGTATCCTGTAGAGCACATTCAAAACCAACGTCAGATACAGAGGCTATTGTAGTAGAAGCAAAATCAAATATTCCCACAGTTGAATATTTGTCTGCAAATTGCCCTCCAGCAGATGCACCAGCTATAGCAAGAGCTTTTGGCAAGCATTACATGATAGTTCAACTTAATAATTGTTTTGAAAATGAAAGAATGCTTTTAGTTGTGTGGGGTCCAGAGTTAAATGATGATGAGGTTGTCTTAGCAACTGCAGTTGCAACATATTTTCGAACACAAGAGCTTGAATTAGAAGAAGAGTTTAAAAGTGAGTACTTGGGTGTGCTTACAAAGATACAAGACCCACCAATAGAAGGTCAAACGAACACAGTTCATATGGCATTTTTTAAACTAACACCAAAACATAAAATACAATAAATACTGAGTGGAGAAGTAATGAATAAGTTTCCTATTGCAGATGTAGTTATAGACTTGCGCTACGGTGATTGTGGAAAAGGCAAGGTTACATATTGCCTTACTAAAGATAGTGATTATGACTATGTGGTACGCTGGCAAGGTGGTCCAAACGCTGGACATACAATTTATCATAAAGGCAAAAAGCTAGTAACACATAGCTGGCCTGTGGGTGTTTTTCATAATATTACATCTGTAATTGGAGGTGGTTGTGTCTTAAATGAAAGAGGCTTCTTTGAGGAAGGTGACTACTTAGTAAAAGCCGGCGTCAAAGAAGCATATGAAAATATTAAAATTGCGTATAACACGCATATAATAACAGATGATCATATTACAGAAGATAGTAAAGATGTAAGAATCGGTTCATGTCGCAAGGGCGTTGGCCCGGCATATACATCAAAATTTGCAAGAACTGGCAAGCGTGCTGAAGATATAGCATCATTAAAAGAATTTTTAGTTGATACTACTGATATTCTTAATAAGCCTGATAATATTATCTTATTTGAGGGCGCACAAGGTCATGAATTAGATATTAATTTTGGTGACTATCCCTACGTAACTTGCTCATCACCAACTATAGGTGGCATATTTAGTACCGGTGTCCCACCACAATCTATCAGACATGTATTTGGCCTTGCTAAGATATATGACACTTATGTTGGTGCTAAAGATTTTGAACCAAACGATTCGATATTTGATACTATTAGAGAGGCTGGTGGTGAATATGGTGCAACGACCGGTCGTCCCCGACAATGCAATTGGTTAAACTGGAATGCATTGCTTAAAGCACAAAAAGCTAATGGCGTCACAGAAATGATTATTAATAAGATTGATGTCATGGAAGAAGTTGGTGTATACAAATTAATTGTCAACAATGAAGAACTTGAATTTAACAACATAATAGAAATGCAACAATGGATTAAAGATCACAATTCTGTGAAAGTAACATTTAGCTCAAGCAAAGTAACAATATGATAGATACATTAATGTTGACAGCAGCACTTTTGTTTAACACAAACATAACACATTTAGAACATGAACAAGTGCACGAGAGTGTACAACAAATTGTATATCATGCTGAAAGATATGGAAACGATCCCTTTGAAATGGTTTCACTTGCATGGTATGAATCTAAACATAGAAGAGATGTTGTGTCAAGAGCTGGAGCATGTGGTGTGCTACAAGTCATTCCAAGGTGGCATGTCTACTCTTGCAAAGAAATGAACGCATCATATTCAAAAGGTGCGGAAGCTGGAAACTTCATGGCTGCATGGTGGAAGAAGCGCTATAAAAGAAGATATGATTGGATTTGCCATTACAATGCTGGAAATGAGTGTGGTAACAAATCTAAAAAATGGGCACACTCATTGAAACGCTTCAGTAACAGGCTTAAGAAAACCTATGCTGGTTATATGATGGAACAATGTTTGGAATAAAGATTGCTTTATATTCTATATGCATCTTTGCTAATATATTTCTACTAGGTGCTCATGAACAACTACAAATAGAGTCATTAAAAATATTAGCATATATGAATATGACTTTGATAGCTATCGGAATTATTGGTGACTTGAATAAATTACGTAAGAATAATGATAAATAATGCGTGTACAATTTCTGATGAAAAGACTAGATTTACAATAAATATAAAGGTATAATATGATAAATAATTTCAATGAATTATTATTTGAAGACGATGCAAGAAGCAAACTTTTAAGCGGAGCAACTAAATTAACAAAAGCAGTGAAAAGCACTTTAGGTCCAAAGGGCAGAAATGTAGTCATACAAAGATCAGATCAAAGTCAACTTGTCACAAAGGATGGTGTAACAGTTGCAGAATCAATTGTCTTAGAAGATAAATTTGAAAACTTAGGTGCGCAATTAGTTAGAGAGGTTGCAACTAGAACAAGTGAAACAGCTGGTGATGGTACAACAACAGCAACAGTGCTAGCGCATGACTTATTAATGAATGGAAACAAATTAATTGACCAGGGTCATGATCCAGTAATGCTCAAACGTGGCATGGATATGGCACTAATAGATGTAACTCAAGCATTACAAGAACAGTCAACTGAAATATCCTCCTACACAGAGGTTGAACATGTCGGCACTATATCAGCAAACAATGATAAAGTAATTGGCAGTGTCATAGCAAATGCAATGCGTGAGGTTGGAAAAGAGGGTGTTATAACAATAGAGGAATCAAATAACTTTGAAACAAGATTAGAAATTGTTCAAGGTATACGCTTTGACAGAGGTTATGCATCACACTTTTTTATTACAAATCCTGAAAGGGAAGAAGCTGTATTTGCAGAGCCGCTTATATTAGTGACAAATAAAAAGTTTACTAAGATGGCTGAGTTGGTTCCTATTTTAGAAGGCTCTGTAAAACTTGGAAGAGAGCTATTGATTGTCGCTGGTGACATAGAGGGTGAAGCACTTAATGCATTAGTCATCAACAAAATGCGTGGGGCAATCAAGGTGTGTGCCGTAAGGGCACCATCATTTGGAGAGCAACGTGAAAAGATCTTACAAGATCTTGCTGTCATAACAGGTGCAAGATACTTCGATGATAATATCGATAAAGACTTCACGGCTGATTTTGATCCAGAGGCATTAGGAACGGCACGAAGAATAATTGTATCAAAATCCACAACTACTGTTGTAGATGGTTCATGTAATGAAGAGGCATTGTCTAATAGGATCACTCTTTTAAAGGAACAACTAAATCAAGATGGCCTAGCCGATAGAGAAGTTGAAAGCCTTAAATATAGAATTGCCGCACTATCAGGTGGAATAGCAGTTATCAAAGTTGGCGCATTTACCGAAGCTGAACTGAAAGAGAAAGTTGCGAGGATTGAAGATGCATTAAATGCTACGCAAGCTGCTGTAGATGAGGGCATCGTGAAGGGTGGTGGGTTAGCATTATTGACAATAGCAAATGATTTGTCTGAAAAAGATTATGATGTAGGAGATGATAAAAGCTTATGTGCCGGGCATCAGCTTGTAATTAAATCATGTAAAGCACCGTTTACACAGATTAATAGAAACGCTGGTCATAATTCTAAAGAAATAGAGCGACGACTTAAAAATAAACAAAAGCGTGACAACTTTGATGGGTTTAACACGTTAACTGGTAAATATGTAAATATGTATGATGCTGGAATCATAGACCCAACCAAAGTAGAGAGGTGTGCACTAGAGAATGCTGTATCGGTAACTGGCTTGTTGTTAACAACTGATACACTTATTATCAATAACGAAGATGTTTAATATGATTATGACAGCACATAACAAAGTCGATATATATGACTTTATAAAAACTAGTAAAATCAAAGAAAGGTTACCAAATATCATAGCAACAATTTTCGTTGCTATAGAAGACATTAATGTCAACGAAAAAAACACAGCATTGACACTGGAAGAGTTTGTAGATTGCATACCAAGCAACAAAATGCTCAAGCTTATTTTATATTGTGCACAAAATGATATAGAAATAATGGAACAGTGTATGAATGAAGTTGAAAACATTAAAACACTAAAGGAGAAAAATATACATGAGTGCAGAAAATAACTTACTTGCTAAACTAAATGAAACACTTGCATATGCAAAGCAACAATTAGGTAGTACATTGCTTGCTTTGAATGTTGAAGGTAATATCGATGTATCTGAGCAAGATATGGGTGTCATAACCAAGAGGATGAGTATAACTTTAGATAAAGTATATCGTGATATGGCAAGCGACTTTAACTCTATAAAAGAATCTATAAAGAGTGAACGTGAAGAATTAAAGGCATCACTAATAAATAAGCAATTGCAACAAGCTTCACAACCTCAAAGTATTAGAGAACGTATTTTATCGAGAGATAACAAATAAATGTTGCTTACCCAAGCAATTACCAAGTCAAACTTGCCGTATTCTGGCAATCATGAATTCATCGATATAATCAACCACATATCAGAATCAAAAATCCCTAGCAATTGTCCAACAAGAACAAAAATTGTTTTAAACGCAATGAAACTTTGGTCTGTTGCATGTAAAGATGGGAAGCTAACGTGTAATAAAGAGTCAATCATAGAAAGTCTAAATGAGTATTTCATTAGGCTCAACTATATCATTAATATAGAAATGGATGATAGTGAATTAAAAGATATCTACTGGAAGAATAGTGGTATAAATATGTTTACTCAAATAATGAATAATATTGATTGACAAATGGATACACAAAAGCATATAATAACATGTCGGTGTATATTAACACAACACCGTAGACTTAGCAATCCACCATTTTTTTCGTTTATAGTATTTTCATTGCTAGATGGTGATGGAAACGTAATACCTAAGTTGACAAAATGTTCATATTGTGGAATAACACATAGAGTCTATGAAATATGTAAAAGTGAAATTATTGATTCTGAATCTGAAAATATAGTAAGTAAAGATGATTTATCTATATTTCTACCAGAAAAACTTGTTACAATATTGAATGACTACAATTGTGAATTATACACATTTGAGGAAGCAAAATATATTATAGACAATAGAGTATGGAAAAATAATAGCATAACACCATTTCTAGTATTAACTAAGGATGAAATCAAAGATGATGTCAGCACTCATCATGAAGGTAAGTTGTTAAAGATTCATGATGAGTTCAAATATAGTATTGAATATTGGAAATCAAATCACTAGGAGCACACTATGAGACCGACAGAAGTAGAAAAATTACATACATTTCGTAATACTATAATAAGCTTGTATTCAAAATTTGGTCAAGAAGCTAAAGACAAAATTTGGATTAATCATGAAGTTAAAGTTGATGTCAAATCTTTGATTGAGTTTTTTGATAACTTATTCAAAGATGAATTATTAAGTAAGTAATGACACAAGAAATTATCAAAGATATCCCAAAGGGGTTGATAACTAAAGCACAAGAAGATCTTTTAGAGAAAGATGAGTGTAGAAACATTGTTAGTGAGATAATGAAGTTTGGTGTTTCACAAAGGCAAATTATCGAGATTGTCAATCTTTTAGCATTAGAGCTTGAAAATAGAGATCAAATGAAATCTATTCGAGATGCTGCGAAAGAAATCAAAGGTGATTCATTGATAATAGCAAAAGCAGATTAATGAAAACATCGTATGAAGAGCGTTTACAAATACCTCTTGTAAATGACAAGAATCAATTCAACTTATACACAAACTCAGGACAACATGTATTAACAAACTATGATAGAGTTGTAGTCGGTGAACGTGGTCCATATATTGAATTTGAATTTGATAATCTAATTGAAGATACGTATTTCATACCTGATGAAGAAAAATATAGAATTGACAATGATTCTTGTTATTATGTTGAATTACGGACAATAGATGATAATATCAAGATATACTGGCAAAAGCGACTTGTCATATACGCGGATTACAAAATTGGAAAATTATATATCTCGCCATGGGATCTATTCACAAATGATAACAAGAGTATAATTGACAAGGAAGGCAATGTTTGAAAATTTCAATGGAATTACAATTAAAGAATTAAAAAATTACGTTAAAGGATTGCCTGAAATTAATCCTGTCACTGATGAAAGCTATGAAGTATGGATTGGAACAAGAGATAATAGAAGTAACCAGTGTAAAAGAATAATAAAATTAAATCGTGGCGACGTTATTCTAGAGATACAATAATGAATGACGAACATCTAAATAGATCAATAAAACTTTATGGTGATGATATTGGCTGTGTCAAGTTAATTCAACACTATGGTACCGATCTAACAGTTGTCAATGCAGCAAGGGTTAGCTTCGGTATTGAGCATCAAGATATAACAAAGCGTGACAAGAAACTTATCAAGTACTTAATTGAGCACAAGCATACATCAACATTAGAACATTGTGGTGCAACATTTAAATTTATCGTCCCACTATTTATCAGATCACAACATCATAGACATCGAACATGGTCTTATAACGAAATATCAAGAAGATATACGGATATTGATATGAGATTTTATGAACCAAACGTATTTAGGACACAACACGAAACTAATCGACAGGCGAGCAATGAAAGTGATTTAATTGATCCTAAGGTATCATTTCAATGGGATGAATCTACATGTGGGTACACTGCTTCCGAAGCAGTGAAAGAACTTCATCAAGGTGCTTTGTATCTTTATGAGTCATTGATTATTGCTGGTGTTTGTAGAGAGCAAGCAAGGGGCGTTCTCCCACAGAATTTATACACAGAATATTATGGCACAGTAAACTTGAGCAATCTTCTTAAGTTTATCAATCTTAGAACACATGAAGGTGCACAATGGGAAATCCAAAAGGTTGCAGAAGCATTATTGACAATAGCAAAAGAATTATGGCCGGCAACAATTAATGCATATGAAGAGCTGGCATGCTGAACATAATAGCAGCAATATCTGAGAATGGTGTGATTGGGAAAGATAATAAGCTTCCGTGGGTAGAGTCATACCCCATTGACCTTAAGAGATTTAAGAGATTGACATTAGGATGCACAGTCATAATGGGTAGAAAAACATGGGAATCAATGGGATGCAAGCCACTTAAGTGGCGATACAATATTGTCATTACTAGTGAAGAATATTCTAAAAAATTTAATGGTGCATGTATAAGTCGCTCAATAGAAGATGCATTACTTTTCCATGAAGAAATAAAGGGCATAAATGATAAAGATCATGCGTGGTTTATCGGTGGTGCTTCAATTTATAAAGAGGCTCTTAAGCATGCACAATTGATTGATCTTACATATATACCAGAAACAATTGAAGGTGATACGATAAAATTTCCAGAACTCAGTAAAGATGAATGGAAGGGGTGGCAAAAGTATAAAAATGCCAGTGATAAACGACTACAACATCAAATATACACCAGAAAAATTTATACATAATAATGATTATAGAATATTATTATTATGCGAAGGAGCATAAAATATGAATGAAGAGCGTACCAAGTGGGAATTAATTGTTGAATTGGTTAATGAGCTTAAAGTTGATGCAACGAAAACATATGTAAAAGGTAACAAATCTGCCGGTTTAAGATTACGAAAAGGGCTTATGCAATTGCGTGAATTAGCAAAAGATTGTAGAACAGAAACCCTTACGATAGAAAAATAATGAAATGCTTTCAAGCGTATCAAGAGTATGATGTTGCTTGTGACAAAAAGTCATGTAGATATTGGGTCAATTCAAATTGTGATCTTAATTGTGCCATAATAGCGTCGGCGACATCACCAAAAACTTTTGAAGAAATAGCATCGATGTATAATTTGACCAAGATGCGTATATGTCAAATACAACACAATGCTGTTGCAAAAATTAAAAATAAATTAAAAACAGCTAGTATATAAACAGTTCATTTTCATATTTCATAGAATATTTACTTCTAGAGAGTTCACAATCTGGAGTAATATAACATGGATATATCATTAACCGAGCTTAAAACAATTGTCACAGAAGAAGTCAATAGAATCATTGATGAAGCTGAAGAGAAGAAGTATACAAAGCGTGACTTAGCACGACATCTTCTCGGTGGTAGGACTGTACGGCAGTTCGTTGAAGAGTTTGGCGGGTCAATAGCGACAGTAAGTCGTAGAATGCAAGCAATTACATTGCCTATGCTTAAGCGACAAGTTGGTCAAGAGCCTACTCCACAAGAACTAGCAAAAGCTGAAGCAGCTGCAAAAGAGCTCAATTTAAAACAAATTAGCGACTTAGATAAAAGTGGTGGTGCGAAAGAAACTGCTGATGAGCTTCATAATGTTTTCATCAAAATAGCAACAGAAGTAGCCGGTCATCCTGATTTAAGTGCAGAATATAAACAAAAATCTCCAGAAGAATTAGCAATAGATCCAGAATGGCAGAACAATATTGTCAAATTTGCTAGAATGTATTACGAAACACGTGATGAGAAGAACATTGAAGTCGACTTCTTACATAAGCAAATGACAGATCATTTAAATGCTGTTGAAAGATTAATGGCACAGTTCCCAGCTGACTATACATCACGTCCAGAATACGGAAAGCTGATGTTTAACTTAAAGACCGCAACACGTGAACTAGGGTATAGGTTGGGCAAAGATGTTGAAGGGCTTTAATTTGTGGGAGCAATCAACTATACAAGAAGTCGACTTAAGATAGTATACCCATTTAATGGGCATGACACATCTAAGTCTGAAGTTAAGACAGTACCGGCACAGACCGTTGCATTAAGTGATAAGATTGAATTTGTAGAAAGTCCTGAATATCAATTTGAGCTTAATGCCGGCTCCGGTGACCAAACTGCAAAAGAAACTAGTGATATAAGCTTTGCTGATATTTTTAAAGATGCCAGCAAGGGAGCCCCAAATGTCTTTGTCATAGATACATCTGGTTCACTCCCTCAACTCGGAAATCTATTTGTATCTGCAGTTACAACTGGCAGTGTGACGGTTGCACAGTCAAATGTTGAAGTTGGTAGCTTTGGTGCACTAGCATTGGTGGTGCTTTAAAGTGCCAAGCGCTTTTTCATTAGATAAAAATAGAGTGCGTTATGCATATCTTAAAGCAAACTCTGCTACAAAAGTTGGCTTAGAAAAGAAAGTAATAGAAAAAGTTGTCGCAACTTCATTTATCATCTCGGATATATTAGAAGTTGATTTCGGCATACAGGCTTTTGCTACAAGTAATAATCAAGCTATAACTTTTGATATAACATTCTCAGAAGCCCCAACTGTGATTGCAATTCCAGATGACAATATCAATATGTCCGTATCTGCACCAACTACTACCACAGTGACATTACATACATCAGATGTATTTACTGGAAATGTATATTGGATAGCACTTAATAAAACAGACTTAGATGGTGTTGGTGGTAGAGAAGTTGCAATGCTTGTTGATACAGGAACAGTGACAATGTTGTCAAGCAATAAAGCGACCGTGACATTCAATAAAGTCAGTGAATTTAATACGTTAAATAAAGTATATGGCTTGTCACCAACGATATTAATCAGCGCATCAGAAAATGTCAATCTTTATATAACTGATGTTGATCCCGGCGGATTTACATTAAATGCTTCAGAAGTATTTACAGGAACAGCATATTGGACAGCATTAATGATTAGAAAGTTATAATTAATTATAGCGAAATTAATACCTATATAAAACAATGCCATTATTTAAAGCAGATAGAATACAAGTAAATGATTTAACAACTACCGGTTCCCATGGTGGGGCAGGTGAGCGTGAGGCTTTAATAAAAGTTTCCGCATCATTAGGGCTTAACACAACATCATCTATTGATTTTCACGATACTGGTGCTGCAATAAGTGCTTCAAACCCTGGTGAATTAAATATAGTTGCTACTAATATCTATCTTTCTGGAACTGTCCATGCAGGTAGTGTGTTTGGTGTTTCATTAGATGAAGCTTACGATGAAGCCGGCGCTTCAGCCGGTGCTATTATAACGGTTGATGGACAACCTGTTCAATTAATTGCAACAACAGTCAATGAAGCTATGGCTATTTCAGGCACTCTTGTCATAGCTACTGGCTCATTAGATATGTCAGTGTCATCTTCTATAAACTTTTGGGATACAACGGCTGGAATAAGCGCTTCTGCCCCAGGAAAATTACACATATCTGCAAGCAGTATATACATAACCGGTTCAATTCATGAATTACAAGTTAGTGATGACCATGACTTCCCACGACAAGCAGATGATGCATCTAAAGTGCACATATTTGGAAATACAAGTGAAATAAATGAACCACTACTAAAACTTGAACAAGGTAGTAGTGGTGATGCCTATGTGCGTTTCGCCTTATCAGGTGGTCAAGAATATGCTATAGGCATAGATAATAGCGTAGGTGATGATGCATTACTAATAACAACAACAGGCACATTAAATATTAGCAACATTGCATTAGCAATTAGTCAAAGTGGTGATGTGATAATTGGTACTCAGGGTGCCTTCAATACTACAAACCCTAAGCTTTTAATCACAGATACAGGAAAAGATATTTCCAGTGCTGATGAAGCTGCATCATTAAGCAACTATCATTTAGGCATACAGGGTCCTTCAGTCACAGTAGGTAGTAAAACAGGTATGGCAATTGGTAGTGCTGCTCGACCACAAGCAACTGTAACATCAAAATATATTGCCCACTTTAATGTTGCCGAATTAATTTTTTCAACTAAAGAACACGCAGGTTTAAGTGGTCCAATAGATGAAAAAGTAATAATAACAGCAAGTGGTTCTACAAGATTCTTAGATAGTGGTTCAGTCGAACTTAGAGATTCTTCAACGGCAATAAGCTCTTCAGCAACCGGTGAGTTAAACATAGTTGCTACTAATATCTACCTTTCTGGTACAGTACATGCAGATTTTAATACACTTGATAAAGCATATGACCAAGGTGGTGCGGGGGCTGGTGCGACAATAACTGCTGATTCAGGTCCTGTTCAAATAACCGGTGCTGGACTTAATGTCCTTAAGGCGACTGGTAAAGTTGAATTTACACAAAATTTGAAAGTAGGCACTCCATCATTTACCGGAAGTCACCCGCTTGAAGTAGTTAAAAGTGCTAATGATACAAAGGCATTGATTAAATTAGACCAAGCAAACTCAGGTGGTGATTGTGCAATAGAATTTAGAATATCAAATGATGATATTGCATATGCTATAGGCATAGACAATTCTACTCGAGATAAATTCATTATAGCTACAACATCAAGCCTAGGCGAAAGTGAAGGCGGTGCAAGTGTATTATCAATTACACGTGAGCATAAAGTTGGTATTAACACTGTTGAGCCAAATGCAATATTGTCTATAAAGAATACAACAACCGACCCATTTGATAATATAGCCGATGCACAAGAATATCATATGTATATTGAAGGTGGGGCGGCCACAGGCGCCGGAACTGGATTGGCAATGGGTAGTACCAAGAATGTCGGAACTGCTTTAATCTTTAAAGATACAGGTGGTCAAGGTCAAGGTGAGCTTGAGATATATACCAAGGAATCCACGGTTTCTGGCTCTGCACCACATCAAAGATTAGTAATTAGCGCAAGTGGCTCAATAAGGGTTTCTGATAGTGGTTCATTAGAATTTAGAGATAGCACCGCAGCAATGAGTGCATCATCACCTGGTGAGTTAAACATAGTAGCTACAAATATTTATTTATCTGGTACAGTTCATGGTGCTGGAGGTAATTTAGATACAGCATATGATACTGGTGGAGTAGGTGTTGGCGCAGTAGTAACAGTTGATGATCAGCCAGTGCAATTCCAAGGAGCTTTACCAGCAACTATAGTTCAAGCTATAACTGGAACGTTAGCTTTTGAAGACTCAACTGTTGCAATGAGTGCCTCAGTTTCTGGTGAATTGAATATTGCAGCGACAAACATTCATCTCTCAGCAACAAATGGTGTATACATAGGTGGTGGTGTAACAACAGCTACAATAGGCTCTGATGTAACTGTGCATATTTCTGGTTCAACTGGTGGTGCCTCATCACAAGGTGTATCAGTCTTCGAAGGTGATACAGTCGTTTCAGGAACCTTGACTGTTGGTTCTGGTTCAACCAAGATAACATCTGCAGATATACAATTTAATAGCGGTTCTTCAGTTGGGTTAATTACATTAAGTAGCTCAAATGATTTAACATTTTATGATGCAAATGCTGGCACTGTATCACTTAGTGATTTAGCAACTAGTGGCGGTGGATCTGGAGATGCAAACGCGCAGTATCTTGTACTTACTGCGACGGGCTCATTAAGCGCAGAAAGAGTTTGGACAGACGGAACTGGAATTTCTACTACTGATTCCGGAGCAGGGGCAGCGTTTACAGTTGCTATCGATAATTCTGTTGTTGCGACCCTCACAGGGTCTCAGTTTTCAGGTAATGTTGGGGTAACTGGTTCTATAGGATCGACGACCATAATAACTTCTCCTGCTTTCTCAGGCTCACTTACAAAATTAGTGGATGGTACGTCTTATCTTCGTGAGGGATCGAATATTACAATAACATCCGCCTCGGATGGATCAGTTATGATCGCATCTACGGGTGGTGGTGGTGGTGGCGCTAGTTCATTAGATGATGCATATGACAATAGTGGTACTGGGCTTGGTGCAGTAGTTACCGTTGATGGACAACCAATACAACTTGTTGGGTCAGATACACACACAACTGTTCTTTCTGTTTCTGGAACATTGTTAATCAATGACATAGTTGCCGGTACCACTGGCACACTCAAGTTAATGCATGATAAAACACATGGCGTAATCTCTGTTGGTAGTGGTGACCTAATAATTTCTGGTACAAATAATGCTGGTCTAATAGTCCAAGCTACTGACGGTGATGGAGTAGCACTTTGGCATGATGGATCAAGTGCAAATCTAACTAGCAGCGCCGGCAAGCTAATACTTAGCACGGCCGAAGCGAGTCAACCCATACAACTTCATGACACTGACGGTCTGAACTATATTTCGTTCAATGGTGGTGTGTCTAGACACCCAGACATTAGATTTATAGCAGGTGGCAACAACATGTTTGATATAACTTCAAATAATACATTTGCACAAATACTATTTGCACCTCGCGGCCTCCCGGCGCCGTACGGGGCGTACGGCGCCGGGCGCGCTATTGTTCTTGGTGACTTCGACAGTAGAGCAAAAGATTATGATCATGCACAAGCTGATCACCCTACACTATTCATCCACTCGGTAACTGACCCTGATACAAATAATACGCAATGGGTATCGATGCATCATGATACCAGTCAAGCATTAGTAGAGACTGGCCTAGGCGCAATTGAGTTGCTTCCTGCTAATGGTCTAGTAACAATCGGTAACGCATTATCAGGCACCGGTCGAGCACAACTAGAATTAGATCCTGCTGCTGGCAGTGACGCAACCATTCGTATGCGCGCCGGTGGGGCCGACGGCGCTTTTATTCAAGGTGAAAATGACACAGATCAACTAGTATGGACAATTGGTAGTGGGTTTGGTCGCCAACTGGTAATTGGTGATAATGGCAGTGTCAGTTCAGATTTTGATCATGCACTACAAGACCACACAACATTGTTTATTCATTCAATAACTAATCCAGATACAGACAATACACAATGGATGGGCTTACATCATGACACTGCCGACGGGTTGATAGAAGTTGCCACAGGTGATATTGTTATTTCAGGTACATCTAGGCCACACTTAGTTATTCAAGCAACTGATGGTGATCGTATATATCTTGGTTGTGATAGTAGCAGTGGGTCTCTTAGTGTTGATGCAGGTAACTTAGAACTAAGAAATGATTCAAGTGATAGTGACATATATTTCACAGCTAACAAAGGTGGAACATTAACTGAGATGATGCGTCTAGATGCTGATGTCAATCGTGTTGGTATCGGTACAGCTACACCACAGGCTCAATTACATGCAACTGGCTCAACAGTCTTTGGACTCCCTCGGTCAGGTTCACATGTTGCATACGATAACATGAACAATGATGAAGTTCACATGTACTTTACATCTGCAAGCTCAGGTGGCACTGCTGGTGTTCTTGAATTTGTTATCAAAGATGCAAATTTAGAAGGGAATCATCAAATAGGCTCAGTTCAGCTGTCTATTCCGGGCGACGACGCCATGCCGAGCTGTTTTGTAGCTGGAACTAAAGTTATAATGTTTGATGGATCAGTAAGGAGTATTGAAGACATAAAGATTGGTGATAAAGTGATCGGACAAGATCGATCAATAAATACTGTATTAGCGTATGATAGGCCAATGTTAGGTAATAGATTATTATACGCAATTAATGATTGCAATTATTTTGTAACCGCAGAACATCCATTTATGACAACAGGTGGTTGGAAGTCTATAGTACCCGAAGCATTAAAACATGAAAATAAAGGATTATATAATGAACTATGTGTTACTGAGCTAAGTAAAGGTGATACACTTATCATGATAGAAAATACAGTTAAAATAACTACACTAAAATCAAAGCAAGCAAGTAATCAAATGCTATATAATTTTATGCTTGATGGTAACAACACTTACTATGCAAACAATTATCTTGTACACAATAAACCTCACAAAGACTTCTTTGATCAACAACTTGAATCTAATGCAAAACTAATAAGCAATAGTTATCTAGATAAGCTACGATCACTAGAGTCACAAATGTTCGAGTGGAACGAAACAGCAAATGAGTTAAAGAAAAAAGAAACTGGTCTATCATTTGGGTTTACACATGAGTCTGTCAAAGCATTTGAAGATATAAACATGACATGGAAGGACCATGAAACAGGATTTAACCGCTTAGCATATTGGAAGTTTGTTCCTTTGCTTGTTGAGGGTTATAAACAACAATACACTGAGATTCAAGAGCTTAAGGATCTAGTTAAAAAATTAACGGATGACAAATAATGCCATATAAAACAAAACACTTAGACTTCACAAATGCAACTATTGATGAAGATAAACAGTTGACTATTGATCAATTTGACACATTTGCTAGTAATAATGCAACATATAAATATTCTGGCATGCCAGTTGGCGTTGACAATAGTAAAGTTGTATCATGCAAAAAATATACATTAGAGTATATTGAAAATGCACTAGAAAAATGTAAAGCAGTACGGGCACCACGCTTACAAGAGTGGAAAGATCTAAAAAGCTGCTATACTAGACTAGCAAGACAAGAATAAAACTATTTCATACAAAAATTAACATATTATTACTTGCGTAATAAGATTATTATTATGCCGATATATGAATATAAATGTTTAAGATGTAATGAAGTTTTTGAAATAAATGCAAAAATAACAAATAAAATTGTTGACCCATTACACTTTTCTGACACTTGTGAAGGTGAAGAATCTGTAAGGCAAGTATCACGCACATCTTTTAAATTAAAGGGTTCCGGGTGGTACCAAGATGGGTACTCGAAATCACCCAAGGGTGATTTACAATCAACAGTACGTGATTTAAAATCTAATCTTGATAACACTAAATCTTCTTTGAAGAATAAGGCAAACAAGATAGACTAATGAAATTTATAGATTCTAATGCATTTAACATCCCAACAAAAGTTTTAATACCAGATGATACTAATATCATCGTTGTTAATGACTTCTTCGTGGAAGACCTAATCGGCGGAGCCGAATTAACAACAGAAGCGCTAATACAATCAACAAATTTAAATGTTGCAAAGCTAAGATCTAAGCAAGTCACTGTGGAGCTTCTTGAGCAGTTCCAGAATTTACATTGGATATTTGCAAATATTGCAAATATCGATCTCAATTTATTACCAACAGTAGCAAATAATATCAAGTACTCTGTTATCAATTTCGACTATAGGTTTTGTAAGTATAGGCTAAAAGAGCTTCACTTTGAAAGTGAAAAGAAAGAATGTGATTGTGCTGATAGCTTTTTTGGCAAATTGATATCAACATTCATGTATCAAGCTGAATCATTATGGTTTATGTCTGAAGCACAAGCAAATATTTGGTTTGAGTCATTTCCATTTTTACAAGACAAAAATGTGACAATATTGTCATCTGTATTTGATGAACAATTCTTTAGAAAGTTTAGTGCGCTAAAAGCAGATATAAATGATGGTGTGATTACTAAGAATGATAAATATCTTGTATTAGGATCAACATCATGGATAAAAGGAACAGATGACGCAATTAAGCATTGCACAGAAAATAATTTAGAGTTTGAATTGATTGCTGGATTGCAATATGAACAAATGCTCAACAAGCTTGCTGAAAGTAAAGGATTAGTATATCTACCACGTGGTGGTGATACATGCCCTCGATTAGTAATTGAAGCAAAACTCCTAGGTTGCGAATTAATATTGAATGATAATGTCCAACATAAAAATGAAGAATGGTTTGACACTAATGATGAACAACTTATAACAAGTTATCTATACCTAGCAAGAGACAGATTTTGGAAGGGTATCAAACATATCATAGAATATAATCCAAAAATAAGTGGTTATACTCAAACTCGTAACTGTATAGAACAAAATTATCCATGGGAAGCATGTATAGAATCACTATCAGGTTTTTGTGATGAAGTAGTAGTAATAGATGGTGGCTCTACTGATGGCACATGGGAACGCTTACAAGAGCTCGCAGAGCAAAATAGCAAATTAAAAGTCAAACAATTCGCTCGTAATTGGGATCATAAACGCTTTGCTGTATTTGATGGTCAACAAAAAGCATTAGCAAGATCACTGTGTACAGGTGATTTTTGTTGGCAAGCTGATGTTGATGAAGTAGTTCATGAAGATAGCTACGATAAAATTAAACAATTAATTAGAGATTTCCCTAAGAATATTTCATTAATGATATTACCAGTCATAGAATATTGGGGCAAAGAAGAAAAAGTAAGAGTAGATGTACATCCATGGAAATGGCGCTTAAGTCGTAACTTACCACATATAACGCATGGAATCCCTATACAACATAGACGTTTTGATGAAGAGGGTGATGTGTATTCATTAGGTTCTGATGGGTGTGACTATATTAGAAGTGATACGTTTGAGCCACTAAATCATGCAACATTCTATACACCAGACATAGATCAATTAAGACAAGAAGCTTTGACAGATCCAAAGCAATTGGAAGTTTATCAAGCATGGCTTGCTAGTGCAATAAATATTCTTCCAGCAGTTCATCACTATTCGTGGTTTGATATCAATAGAAAGATTCATACATATAAAAATTACTGGTCAAAACATTGGAATTCCTTGTTCAACAAAGAAGTTGAAGATACTGCAGAGAATAATATGTTTTTTGACAAAGCATGGTCTGAGATATCTGATGATGAAATTTGCAATCTTTCAGAGCGTCTTCAACATGAAATGGGTGGTTGGGTGTTTCATAACAAGGTGAATTTTGATACACCTACACCTTCAATAAAGTTAGATATATCACATCCAAAAGCTGTGAATGATTGGATAGCTAGTCACAAGGAAAAAAGTTCATGAAAGTTATCTTTGTGACGCCGTGTTTCAATGCGTCAAAGAATTTAAATACATTATATACATCATTACAAGAGCAAAAGAATGATAATTGGTCTGTGTGGTTTGTTGATGATATATCAACAGATGATACATGGGAAGAAATTCAAAAATTATGCTCAAAAGATAATCGTAACTTTAGCAGCCATAGTATAATTGCGACTACAAAATCAATTGTATGGGATGGAACATGTGGTATAAAAAATACAGAAAAGAAGTTTGCACTTCGTAATATTATAGATGTTGCTAGACAATTTGAAGATCATGATGATATAGTTATCGCAACTGTTGATGGTGATGATTCATTATGCAATCCTAATACTGTTGGAATGATATTACGTGAGTATGAAAAGAACGCAGAGGTTGTTTGGACGGCACATCGTTGGGATATTAATGGTCTAAATATTAGCAAGCCAATTCCTGATAATGTTGATCCATATCTTTGGCCATGGAGCTCAAGCCACCTTAGAACATTTAAAGCAAACCTATTAAAGAATATTTCTGATGATAACTTCAAAGATCTTGATGGAAATTGGTTTAAACGTGGTTATGATCAAGCATTGATGCTCCCACTAATAAAGAAATCAAAGAAGAATGTGTATATACCAGAAGTATGCTACCAGTACAACATTAATTCAGTATCTGTCAATGATAGAGATTGGGCAGAGATGAATCAATTATCTACAATAAACATGGTTAGAGCACGAGGATTTATAGAATGAATTTATTAAAGCTAGTAGAAAAATATAAAAATGACCTACTGGTGCTTAATTTTCATGGACTCAACAAAAAGTCAATTCCTGGTTATGTTAAGGGTTCTATTCGAACATGTGAAGCACAAACGTTATACTCTATTATACGTGAAAATAAATATGAAAATATTATTGATATTGGAACTGGACCCGGGTTTAGTGCATTATATTTTGCACAAGCACTAAGAGATGAGCGAATTGATGGCATGGTGTCAACGTTTGATATAACACCAAAGCCCGATGCTGTAACCCTTATAAAAAAGTTTGAATTAAGTAGTTTTGTTGATTTTGTTCTTGGTGATTCAAAAGAACAAATTCCTTTAAAAATGAAAGATCAAACATTTGATTTTGTCCTAATTGACGGAGAACATTCTTATCTACAGACCAAAGCTGATCTTGAATGTGTAATACAACAAGTACGACCAGGCGGTTGTATAGCATTTCATGATATTTATCCACGACCAAAAGATTCACCTGGATCTAGAAATGTAGTTGATGAAATTGATCCTAAGTTAGGTGAAGTTGTTTTCTTTGGTGAGGAGATATTTGACTTTTTTAACTATGAAGAAGATGTACAAGACTATATTAGAATGAGTCAAAAATGGGCGCACCATGGATATAGTTATGTTGATCAAGGTGCAAATGCGAAAGAATTGATGGCGGTGTTCTTCAAATCATGAAAAAGCTTTTATTACTTATTTCTATGTTACTTATGGCAAGTTGTGCAACACCTAAAGTAACAATGAGTAATATTGTAGCCGAATGTAATCCTGCTATTACACAACTTATTATTATTCATGACATGGCATTTCGTGCTGTGCTCTATGAAAATTGCTTAGATGTACAAGAAATACTTGCAATTAAATGGTATAAGAATCATAAATCACTTACTGAGCAACAAGTAGTTGCTCTGACAGCAGCTTATCAGTTTTTAGAAATACATAATAATATTTCAACTATACATAAAAAGAATATAAGATTTATACAAACAAGTAACATTGCAACTGCCGATGGCAAAGTAATATCAGTTTATTTATGGGAGCTAGTAAATGCCAATAACTGAATTAGCAGGAAACTTATTATCATCTAATTGTGACATCATAGCGCATGGGTGTAATTGTTTCAATAACATGGGGGGCGGAATTGCTTATCAAATACAAGCATTATTTCCTGAAGCACAAAAAGTTGATTTCTTCACAACAAAAATAGGTGATAGAAATAAAATGGGAACATTTACAAAAGCTACACAAGGTGATAAGACAATATATAATCTGTACACACAATATAAATATGGTCATGATAAAGTGTATGTTGAATATGATAAACTTAAAGAATCAATGATCGCTTTGAAGAATGATCTTATAAAGCAAAACTTATATGAATCTAGTAAAATAGGTTTTCCACGAATTGGTTGTGGATTAGCTAGGGGTGACTGGGGCATTGTCAAAGAGATTATAGAAAAAGTATTTGATGACAAAGAGGTCTTTGTTTATGTACTATGAGAAATATAGAAGAGTATACTTAAAAAAGAAACATCATAAAGCTCATGGTGAGTATGTTTATTTGTGTTATTTTACTGGAGAGAGTAATAATAGAATCTCATGGTATCAAGTTATGAAACAAGGTGGTGCATATATGAATTTGTCAACAAGCTTTTTTGAGCCAAAAATTTCACTATGAAGGGAATCATATTAGCAGGTGGTTCAGGTAGTCGCCTATATCCATTAACCAAAGTAACAAATAAATGCTTACTACCTGTTGGTAATCAACCAATGATTGTGCACCCGCTTAAGACTTTACTTAGTGCCGGCATTACTGAAATAATGGTAATTACTGGAATAGATCATGCCGGACATATGATTGCAACACTTGGTAGTGGATCAGAATATAATTGCGAAATAACATATAAGGTGCAAGATACTGCAAACGGAATAGCAGCAGCGTTAAAATTGTGTGAAGACTTTGTCAATAATGATACCTGTGCAGTTATCCTTGGTGATACAATTATTGAGGATGATTTATCAAATTTAATAAAAGACTTTTCTGGTTATGGGTGTAAATTATTCTTAAAAGAGATTGATGATCCAGAGCGTTTTGGTGTTGCAACAATAAAAAATGGTGTGATTGTAAAGCTAGTAGAAAAGCCTAAAAATCCTGAAACTAATTTAGCTGTAATTGGATTATACTTATATGATAATAAAGTATTTAAAGTAATCGATAGATTAAAACCCTCAGCTCGGGGCGAACTTGAAATAACAGATGTGAATGATGCTTATGTATATCATGATGATGTAGAATATAATATATTAAAAGGTCTATGGCTTGACGCCGGCGTTTTTAAATCATATATAAAGGCAAACAACTTTGTATTTGAAAGAGAGTTCAATGAATGATAAGATATCTGTATATGGAAGCACAGGCTTTATAGGTACATATTTTTGTAAGTATTTCATAAATACAATTCAAATACCTAGGGAGCAAGATAAACCAGAATCAAATGAGATTCTATATCTTATAAGCACTACTGACAACTATAATGTCTTCACAGATTTAAAGAAAGACATTGATACGAATTTGACAAAATTAATGAGTATCTTGAAACATTGTAAAAAAAATAACTTAGTGTTTAACATGGTAAGTTCATGGTTTGTCTATGGTAATCAAGATAAACTACCAGTTAATGAAAGTACTATTTGCAACCCCACCGGTTTTTACTCAATAACAAAGAAATGCGCCGAGGATATGCTAATTTCATTTTGTAAGACATTTGATGTAAAATATAGAATATTAAGGTTATGTAATGTTTATGGTACGGGAGATAAGTTTTCTGAAAAGAAGAATGCACTTCAATATTTAATAGAAGAAATGAAATTAAATAATGATATCTACTTATATCATGACGGGCAATTTATAAGAGATTACATGCATATATTTGATGTATGCAAGGCAATAAAGCTTGTCATTGACAAAGCACCACATAATTGCATAATAAATATTGGTAGCGGGATTCCACAGAATTTTAGAGAAATAATTACTTTAGCACACGGAAATCTCAAATCAACAAGTAGCATCAACCCAATTGATCCTCCTGAATTTCATAAGATTGTACAAACAAAAGATATGTTTCTTGATACTTCTTTCTTAAGAAGTTTGGGCTTCAAGCAAAAAATTGCAATAAAATATGGAATAAGTGAACTATGTCAACACATATAAATGAAATGATAAATAAGTTAGTTAAAGCTAGCTTCCCACCAAAGTATATGCATGCAACAAAATTTAACCCAGCAAATCCAAAGGTATATTACTCTGGGCCTTATTGGGATCAAAAAGAAATTGAAGCTGCAATGCAGTCAATACTTACAGGTACCTGGTTATCTTCAGGTGCAAATGTACATAAATTTGAAATTGCCTTTTCTAAGAAATTCAATCATAATGCATCATTAATGACAAACTCTGGAAGTTCTGCAAATTTAGTAATGCTAGCAGCACTTAAAAAAGTATTCAAATGGAATGATAATGACGAGATTATTGTGTCAGTTGTCGGATTTCCAACAACACTGGCACCAATTATTCAAAACAATTTAAAACCTGTATTCATTGATATTGAAATGAATACTTTGAATTTTCATCTTCAATTGATTGAAGAAAAAATAACACCAAAGACAAGAGCAATTTTTGTATCACCAGTATTGGGTAATCCACCTGATATGGATTATCTTACTGAGATAGCGAATAAACATGGTTTAAAAATTATCATAGACAATTGTGATAGCTTAGGTAGTACATGGAGAGGTAAATTCCTAACAGATTATGGTGTTGCATCATCATGCTCGTTTTATCCATCACATCATATTTCTACATGTGAAGGTGGTATGGTTTCATCAAAAAATCCAAAAATCATTAGTGAGGCACGCTCTTTTGCATGGTGGGGTAGAGATTGTTATTGTGTTGGGTCTGCAAATTTACTACCATGTGGAACGTGTGGAAATCGATTTGATAAATGGTTAGATAATCTAGATATTAATATTGATCATAAATATGTCTTTACAAACATGGGTTATAACTTAAAGCCTCTTGATATGCAAGGTGCAATTGGATTAGTTCAATTAGATAAATTTGATGAAATTCATCAAAAGCGTCGTGAGCATAATCATATGATTCATTATTTGTTTACTAAAAATTCGAATCTAGCTGGATTGCTCGAGTACCCATATGAGTTAAATGAGGCAAAGACTAGCTGGTTTGGCTATCCTGTAATTTGTAAAAGCTATGATGTTAAGCGTCAATTAGTTGAGCACCTCGAAAGCAATAATATCCAAACAAGAAATTACTTTGCTGGCAACATATTATTACACCCTGGATACAAGCATCTTGGTGATTATACTGAGTATCCAAATGCGAATACAGTTCTTGAAAATGTTTTCTTCATAGGGTGTGCACCACAATATACAAAAGAAGTTTTTGAGTATATAGATAAAGTACTCGGTGACTTCAAATATGAAAAATAAACCTGTAATAATAACTGGTGGCGCTGGATTCCTTGGTAGCCATGCTGTTGATCACTTTCTAAGTATGAAATATAAAGTCTATGTTGCAGATTGCTTTACATACGCAGCAAGTAAAGATAACTTGTATGACGCTACCAGCAATCCAAGATTCTTTCTCCGGTATTTTGATATATGCAAATTTGTTGATATGTCTAGTTTATGCAAAGAGAGTAAAGCAGAATGGATAGTAAATTTTGCAGCAGAGACACACGTTGATAACTCAATAAAAAATGCAAACAGCTTCATCAAGTCAAACATATCAGGGGTCAAGAATTTATTAGAAGTTTGTAAAAAGTATAAAAAGAAATTATTACATATATCAACTGATGAAGTATACGGTTCACGAAATGAGGGTTTCTTCACTGAAACAGATACATTAAACCCAATGAATCCATATTCTGCTACTAAAGCAGCTGCTGAACATTTGATACGCTCATACGCGAATACGCATGGCATTGAGTATATAATTGTTCGACCAAGTAATAATTTTGGACCTAGGCAACATGCTGAGAAGTTTTTACCAACAATTGTTAGAAGTATCACTAGTGGTAAGATGATTCCCATATATGGTAATGGTGAAAATGTTAGAGACTGGTTGTATGTAAAAGATTGTGTTAAGATAATTGAAAAGATATTAACTAGTGGAATACTGAATGAGACATTCAATATCACGACAAATAATCATCTAACTAACATAGAATTGGTAAGAAAGATACTGGATGATTATAATCTAGACTTTGACTCACATACAGAGTTTGTCGATGACAGATTAGGACATGATTTTAGATATGCAATCTCTAATAAGAAATTGTTAGATGCAGGTATAAATATTGAAACAGATTTCGAATCTAATTTAAAGAGCACATTAACGTGGTATAATACAAGAAGCAGGAATTAATATGCTAGAAGTCGTTGATATTATAATACCATCTTTTCATTCAAGAGATCTAACAGCATTAGCTATTTCAACATTTGAAAAATTTAGTGATGGTTATAACTTTCGTTATCTAATAGTTGAAAACTCAGATAATACAAGCTACAAAGATTACATTCTTGGATTAACAGGAAAAAAGAATGTTTACTGGATTCAAAATCCAACAGAGTTAATAAATTCTGAAGCGAATGCTTTCGCAATAGAGGAGGGATTAAAGCATGTCTCTTCAAAGCGTGTATTCATGTGTCATAACGACGTTGTTGCTTGTCATCCCGGGTGGATGAAGTATATGATGAAGAAGATGGATGAGGGAAACAGACTCATTGGTTTTCGACAAGATGCAACAAGAATAAATGCGCTTCACTCTTCAGGACTACTAGTTGATACTGAAGTTGCAAGAGCAGTTTCAATGTTCCCCGTATATGAAGCCGGAAACTGCACCATGGACGTTTGTGATTCATTGACAAAGTATTGCAGAGACAATGAACTACAATACTTTATGGCATCATGCACGTTTAATGAAGCAGGATTAAGAGAAAAGTTGGATGAAAAATATCAGAATTTGACAGTTGATATTGGAACAGATGATGATGACAATCCGATCTTTATGCATTTAGGTAGGGGTATTACACGACTGTTTGGCAGATATAGCAAACCCAATCGAACAACATATAATGAGTGGTTTGACTTTGCTATTAAGGAATTTTTACAAGAATGAAAGTTGGTTTTACAAACGTTGATTTTAAGTCATTTAGCGGGCCGAATCAATTCGGATTCAAGCTAGCAACACAATTGGAAGCTACTGGTCATAAGGTGACCCAAGGGGTCACCGATGATGACACAGATCTTAATTTGGTGTTTATTGAGTCATATGAATTCCCGGAAGACATCCCTACAATTTTAAGGCTTGATGGCATATGGTTTAAACCCGACAACTTTATGGAGAATAATATTGGGATATTCACCGCATATAACGAAGCCAACGGTGTGATCTTTCAAAGTGATTTTGATAAAAAGCTTGTAGAAAAACATTTCGGTGCTAGAGATGATATACCAACACGAGTTATTAGGAATGGAACATTTGTAAGAAAGTTCGACACTACAAATATTGACTTAGAGTGGTTGAATAATATACGTAATGATTTTCATCGAGTATTTGTCGCATCATCACAATGGACAGGTCGACCTCATAAACGATTACATGATGCAATACGTTTCGTTGATGAGTACACAAAGTGGGATGGGTTTGAGCGTTGTTGTTTAATAACAATGGGTAACTCAGATGAATTTGAACCTCTCACAGAGACAGTGTATCATGATAGATTTACACAAATTCACTTGGGCAATGTGCCCCCATCACAAACATATGTTCCGTTAATGTATGCAGATTGGTTTATACATCTTGCATATCTTGACCATTGCCCAAATGTTGTTGTTGACGCACTAGCTTGTCAAGTCCCTGTTATCTGTTCATCAGAAGGTGGAACAAAAGAAGTTGCAGATGGCCTATCATTAATAATCAAAGAAGAACCATTCGACTTTGAACTCACTGATTACACAAGCCCACCAAGGATGGAATTTGGCGAGAAGTACTTTTGGAAAGTACGTAATGGGTATGACTTAAGCAAGGGCAAAGTAAAGCATCTTGCTATAGCAAATTGTGCAAGGGAGTATGTTGACTTCTTTGAAGAAGTATTGAATGCCTATAAAAATGGGTAGTAACAATACTCTGTTTTATTCTGAGACACTCAATATAAAAATACAATGTTCCATATATAATAATAATTAGCATGAATAAATTGGCGTTAGTAACAGGTGCAGTCACATATATAATATATGATAATAGATACAAAAATAATAAGTGGTAAGCGTAAAAAAAAGAGCTTCTTTATTGAATGTGATACATGTAAAGCTACTAAATGGTATAATAAACGAGAAGCTCATGGCGGTTCTAGAAAGTATTGCTCAAGAAAGTGCATAAACAAAAATAGAAAACATAATGATAAAGTGAATAAGAAAAAAGGACGTGTAGGAATACAAAATGCATTCTATGGTAAAACGCACACAAAAGAAGCAAAGACAAAAATATCAAATTATTTTAAAGGAAAAACACTTGAACAATTGTATGGTGACATACGTGCAAAAGAAATAAAGAAAAAACTTAGTATTGCATCAACAGGAAATAAAAACGGATTTTATGGTAAAGCACACACCGGTAAAACTTTACAACGTTGTATTGAGGGTGGTAAAAATGCACATAAAATAGCAAAAGAGAATATGCAAGCAAAAATTTAAAGCGGAGAAACTATTACAAATAACACATTCACAGGATTATATTATTCTACTAAAACAAAAGAAGAAACATATTATCAATCATTTTGGGAAAAGCTTAGAATGCATATTTTAGATAAAGATGATAGTGTTATAGCATGGAGTAAAGATCATGATATTTATATTCCATATTTATATTTGGGTAAGACACACTACTTTATTCCAGATTTCTTAATTGAATATAAAACATATAAAGCACTTGAAGAAGTGAAGGGTTATGTATACAATAAAGAAGTTCAAAAACTCAAGTATGAAGCAATGAAAAAGTTTTGTAATGATGAAAACATAAAAATGTGTGTTACTAGATATGATGAACTAAATACATTATCAAAAGTATACTTTGGGCGACAAATTCAATCACTTTTAAAAGAGTATAAAAAAACAGGTAAAATAAATGTCTAAAATAGCATGCATCACTGGAGCGGCCGGCGGAGTTGGCTTTACAATGGTGAAGTTTCTTCTTGAGCGTGGGTGGAATGTCGTTTCTATCGATAACAACTTTCGCGGAATGTTTTTTGGTGATGATGGTGATGTGTCTAGTAAATTTGATTTTCTCAAAGAGTTTACTTTATTTTATGAAGTTGATATTAGAAATGAAGATAAAATATATGAAATATTTGAAACGCATGACTTTAATGCAATATTTCATTTTGCTGCACAACCATCACATGACTGGGCAGCAAAAAATCCAATCTTAGATTTTGATATTAATGCCCGGGCAACATTAATTCTTTTAGAGTCAGTTCTAAAGTGCTGTCCAGAAGTACCATTCATTTATACAAGTACAAATAAAGTATATGGTGATACACCAAACAAGCTTCCATTAAAGGAATTCTCTATGAGATATGAATTTGATGATGAACATTTCATAAATGGAATAACTGAAAGCATGTCAATTGATAAGTCTCTCCATTCTATTTTTGGAGCCAGCAAAGTTGCCGGCGACATGCTAGTCCAAGAATACGGAAAATATTTCGGAATGAATACTGTCTGCTTTAGAGGTGGCTGTCTCACAGGCGTGGCACATGCAGGAGCTGAGTTGCATGGAGCACTAAATTATCTTGTTAAATGCGCGACGACAAATAAACCATACACAATCTTTGGATATCGTGGTAAGCAAGTGCGTGATCAACTAGATTTTTCAGATCTTTGTTCAGCATTTTATGAATTTTATTTGAACCCGAGAAAGGGTGAAGTTTATAATATAGGTGGAGGCCATGAAAATTCAATATCAATATTAGAGACTATTGAATATCTTGATAAGAAACATAATATAAAGTTAAATTACTCATACGATGAGCGCCCAAGAAAAGGTGATCATATATGTTATTATTCATGTTTAAATAAATTTAAAATGCATTATCCTAATTGGGTAATTAAAAAATCAACCCATCAGATAATAGATGAAACTGTAGCAAGTATATTGGAGAAAAATGAACAAAACACATAAAGTCACATTCGGCATTGTAAATTGTAATCGATTACATTACTTGAAAAGTTGTCTAGAGTCATTATTGCATTGTACAGATGACTATGGTAATAAAGAAGTAATTGTTGTTGACAATGCATCAATAGAAGATGGAACAGACGAATACCTTGTTGAACTTAAAGCAAGGGGTATTATGGTATTCAAACAACAAGAGCGTGACCCAAGCAATGAATTTGCAAATGCTCTCAATATCATTCGTAATAATGCAACAGGTGACTTCATAGTTCCGCTTCAAGGTGATATGCAATTTATATTACAAGGTAACTGGCTAAAGAAGTATGTTGACTTTTATTGGAATCATATTGATGAAGTGGGTTGTATTTTACTTGATGCACAGCGTAGTATAACAAATAGTTCACATCGTTATTCACATCCCGAAAATAGTGATGATGCATACAAGTTCGTATACGATCTAAATCGCCCGCCAATCAACGGTGCAGCTGATGTGATGTATTCAAAGCAGGTATTAGATATGATTGGCCCATGGAAAAACAAAGATAACTTAAGTCATGAAGGCGGAAATGATTCAGAGACTGACATGTTAATGAGAACAGGCGCTTTAATCAAAGATAATAATTTAAAGCTTTTCTGTGCGGCACCTCTGTTACCACCAGCTGTAGCAATTTATACCGATAAGCGTGGTACAATGGCAAGAATTCGTGGTAATAAACGTTATGGTGAATACTGGGCACCAAAAACTGACTTTAGATATTATGAAATATTTAATTTTGATGATTGTGAACTGTCACCAGACATTCGAATACCTGTAGGATTAGAACAGCTCGCTCGGCCAATTGGCTGGCAACAACCAATTGATAAAAATGGAAACTGGATGAAAAATCCTATTAAGCCAGAAACTGCAACAAAGAATGATTATGTTGTACTTTATGGTGAAGATGATACTGGTGTAGTAAAGGCAGATGATGAGTATCTAGATGAGTGGTTAGATGACTGAAAAAGTTTTAATAACTGGAATTAATGGCTTTGTTGGGAGTCACCTAGCTGATTTTATCACAGATAATAGTTGTGATATTGAAGTGCATGGTACAATACGACACTGGCATAGGTCAAATCTTGAAAATATTGAATTTAATAGAAGTGTAGAGCTGCATGAATGCAATCTAGTTGATTCCCATAATGTCAATGAACTAATTAAGACGTTACAACCTGATAAAGTATTCCACCTTGCCGCACAATCACACGTTGCGACTAGCTGGTTATCACCGAATGATACATACACTACAAATATCATATCACAAAGCAACCTATTTGAAGCAATAAGAACACACTCACCTGAAACTGTTGTATTGGTAGTCGGCAGCTCTGAAGAATATGGACTTGTTCATGAAGATGAGACACCTATAACTGAAGATAATTCATTGAGGCCACTAAGCCCATATGCGGTTTCGAAAGTGGCACAAGACATGATGGCATTACAAAACTTTCATTCATATGGTTTAAAGGTTGTTCGCACAAGAGCGTTTAACCATAGTGGTTCTAGACGACCAGCACATTTTGTTGACTCAAGCTTTGCAAAGCAAATAGCAGAAATTGAACTTGGATTGCGAGACCCAATAGTAAAGCATGGCAACTTAGATGCAATAAGAGACTTCACACATGTCAAAGATATAGTGAGAGCTTATTGGTTAGCATTGGAGAAATGTGAGTATGGTGATGTATACAACATATGTTATGGTAGTGGATTAAAGATTAGTGAAGTACTACAGCGATTAATTAAATTCACAGATAAAACTATTGAATGTGAAATCGATCAAAGCAGAATGCGACCATCTGATGTTCCAGTCTTAGTTGGTGACTGCAACAAGTTTAAAAAAGTAACAGGTTGGAAACCAATATTTGATAATGATGATATCTTACGTGATACGTATGCTTATTGGGTAGATAAATTAAAAGAGAACAAATATGTACCTTGATGAAAAAAGAAATAAATTACTTGAAGAGCTCTTAGAGGCTACACTAAGTGTTAATTCAAAGCTTGATAAGTTGCTCACACAAAAAGGCAATACTGATGTGTGTGAGCAAGTATTTATTTGTTGCGATGATAATGCAGATTACAAACCGTGTAAGCATGATTCACCTGCATGCACGCATTTGCTATGAAAGTATTCGCATATCCACCAGGTGAAAATTGGATAGTTGATCGAATCACTAGTGAATTTAATCAAAATACAAAACATGAACTTGCTAATACACCAAATGATGCTGATACTATTATGTTATTTGCCCCATGGTGTTGGGACCAGTATAGACCTGTATGGTTGACGGAGAAGAAGTTTGTTATGATGTTACACCATATTGTTCCACATAAATTCAACCATAGTGAATTTATAAAGCGGGACTATTATGTAGATCATTATATTGTACCAAATGAACATACGTTGAAGTTCATCAGAAAGTTGACTATAAAACCAATAACACAAATTTGTTATTGGCTTAATCCAGAATTGTGGTCACAAGCAAATAAGACCACTGCTAAAGCAAAAGTTCAATTTGAGTGCTCAAATAAAAGTACATTTGATAAAACTTATTCATTATTGGGATGCTCACTAGCAAAGAAATTTGTTATTGGTTCATTTCAAAGAGATACTGAAGGGAGTGATCTTAAGACACCTAAATTAGAAAAAGGACCAGATATATTTGTTGATACTATACTTAATATACGCAATAATATTGATAAGGAGATTGTTGTTCTCTTAGGAGGGTGGCGACGACAATATGTCATTGATCGATTACGTGAAGCAAATATTAAATATATTTATTTTGAGCAACCACCAGTTGGCATACTTAATATTATGTATAACGCATGTGATCTATATATAGTTGGATCAAGATTTGAAGGTGGACCACAGGCTATTCTTGAATGTGCTTATAACAACATACCAGTTATAAGCACTGATGTGGGTATTGCAAGAGACATACTTCATAAAGATTGTGTGCTGGATCTCCCTAATGAGTTTATTCAACCCACAGAAGAACACATCACATTTGCTAAACAAAATGTAGATAAGGTACTAGTATCAAATCAAGTTACAAAAATCGATGAGATATTAAATAATGTCTAAAAAAAGAAATGTAATTCTTAAAGCACGACAGCTAGGTAAGTCGACCATGGTAAATCCATTTAGCAAGTCTATGTTTCCTAATATGAAACGGGTCTTTTCTAAGCTTATAGCACAAGACATCATTAATGTTCAACCAATGACAAGCCCTTCAAGTACATTATTTAATATGGGTGATGATATTACACCTCCAGAACCAGCACCAATTAAACCCAAAGCAAATATTTACAAAGAGCTAGATAAGATATTAAGAAATAAAATTGATGAATGATAAAAAATCAACTCTTTTTATACACAGCAGTACAAGCCCAGATATTGATAACTTTGAATGGATTTCAATGAAGCATGACTCAACAAATTTTACAATTAGCATCGATGCTGGTAATATTTCTATAAACAAGAAAAAGAATATGTGGCAAGAACTTCAAGATAGATTAGATGAAAACAAGAAAACTTAAAGCTAAATGGACTGTTGAAGCTGCGAAAGATTTAAAATCTATACATGGTATAGATGTTGAAGAGACACTTATTCAACAGATTGCTAACCAGATAGACGCAGATATTATTAAAAGCATGTTTGGTGATGAGGCCAGTGAGCAATATATCGAAAGCTTAAAAAAGAAAGATAATATCTTTAAGCAACTAGATAACATATTAAATAAGCTGGAATAATAATTAACTAAAATAATACATATTAATATGAAGAAAAAAGCAACATTTTCAATTGATGAAAAACTTCTAATACAATTTAACAAATATGCAGAAGAAAATACACTAAATAAATCTAAGTTTATCGAGAAGTTGCTAAAGGGGTACTTAGAGAAACATGACAATTGATTATAAAAATTGAAGAAATAGTATCATATAGTACAAATAAAGCTAATTATGGTCAAAAAATCATTAAGAAGCTATTACATTTAAAATGTGATACATGTGATATTATCTTTAAAAAAAATGATAAAAAACGTGACAGAGAGCGTAATTATCATTTTTGTAATAAACAACATGCACAAGTTGCATATAGAAAGGGTGGAATTATTTATAATGCCATTAAGGGAACAAATATGATACTTTATAACAATCCAAATTATAATAATATAAAGCAAGCACAAATAACATGTGAAGCTAAATATGGTAAAGGTATAAAAAATCCATTTCAAGCAAAAGAAGTTAAAGAAAAATCAAAGCAGACAATGATAAAAAACTATGGTGTAGAACATCCAATGTATTCTAAAAAAATTAAAGCAAGAATTAATTTTCAAGAAATAGTGTGTAAGGCACATAAAACAAAGAAAAGAAATGGCTCTTATAAACAACAACGCTCTAGAGTTGAATGCGAATTAGAAAAGTATCTTTTACAATATTTCAATATAGTTGATACATCTGTCATTATTAATAATTGGATTGTTGACTTTTTTATACAAGACATAAAAGTATATTTAGAGCTTGATGGCGAATACTGGCATGGGTTAGATCGATCTTTAAAAGAAATCAAAAATTCAAACACTCAACATGATAGAATTATCTATGAAAATTATTTACGTGATAGAAAAAAAGACAAATGGTTTAAAGAAAATAATCTGAAGTTAATCAGGCTTACAGATAAAGAATTTTTACATGCTATAAAAATTAATAATATCAAAGAGCTTATTATAAGTAGGTTAAAAAATGACTAAGATTTGTGGTGTATGGAGCGGTCATGATAGTTCATATTGCATACTTGATAATGGCTATCCTATAATTCACAATGAATTAGAGCGTTTTATACGTGAGAAAGAAGTAGCTGCTGATGCTCTAGAACACATGCTTAGCACATATGAAGATATTGATGATATCAAATATCTTGTATCATGTTTCCCTAAGAAGAAACTATTACAACATAGTAAGTCATTTAAAGAAGTGAATGATGTTGTTGAAAGAAATGGTGGTAGTTCTTATTTTATATCTCATCACCTAGCACATGCAGCAAATGCTTTCTATAGTAGCAACTTTGATGAAGCATTAATTATCACAATGGATGGCGGCGGGCAAGAAAATAATGCTGGTGATGCTACTGCTTTCGCTATTTGGGAAGGAAGTGATAGACATGTTAAACACCTTAAAACTTTTCAAATGCATGAAATCAATATTGGGGGAATTTGGACTAGGAGCGTTCGTTATATATTCAACTTACAAAGTGGATGGCCAACAGGTGGGTCACAAGGGAGTGTTATGGCTCTTGCAGCCCTTGGTGACCCAACATATTTCTATGACGATTTTTACAAGATGCTCACAACAGATATCATACCTGCATCAATGAAGCCCCATGATCAACCTAAAGGCGCAAACGTTGGTACTGATCCTCCACATCCCTATCTCCAACTATGGCGTAAATTAGCCGATAGTAATGAACAAATAAGGTATGACCTAGCAGCAGGATTACAGATGGCTACAGAAGCAGTCATGAAAAATATGATAACACATGCACTTGGCTATGTAGCTGGTAAGATAAATGTAAACCTTTGCTTAGCTGGGGGTGTCGCCTTAAATTCAGTTGCTGTTGGTAAGATACAGTCATGGTTTGGTAGTAGTAGCAGGGCAGCCGGTATAATCAGTAATATATATATACCACCGGTTTGTGGTGACGCCGGACTGCCTATAGGGGCTGCACAATACCTTTGGCATCACATGCTAAAGAATGAACGAATCAAATGGGAAAACAACTTCACACCATACTTGGGACGAGTATATACAACAACAGAGATTGTTAATGCAACAAATGAAAAAAGCGACAAATTGCTTTTCACAAACGCAACAATTGATAATATAGTTGATTTGCTTGATGAGCAAAAAGTTATTGCGTGGTTTGCTGGAGGTTCAGAGTCTGGTAGAAGAGCGCTTGGTAATAGAAGCATTATTGCTGACCCAAGAGATGAAGAAATGAAAGACAAATTGAATGCAATCAAAAAACGTCAGTGGTACCGCCCTATAGCACCCAGCTTACTTGCAGAAGATATCAGTCTATGGTTCAAGGAAGATGTTAGTAGTCCATATATGAGTTTTGTCACTGAGTTAAAAGATGATGTTCGAGATAAGGTTCCAGCTATTGCACATATTAATGGTAGTGCACGGTCACAAACAGTTGCTAAAAATGACAATGAACTTTATTATATGCTACTAAAGAAGTGGAAAGAGAAAACAGGAATGTCAATTATTTGTAATACTTCACTTAATGTACAAAGTCCTGTGTGTGAAACACCTGAACATGCAATCACATTCTTATTAAAGACTGACACCGACTATTTGTACTTCGCTGATACAGGTTTACTAGTAAGCAAGAAGTGAAAATATTTATAAATCGAAAACCAGTTGATGGGCCTTGGGGCGGTGGGAACCTACTGGTTAAAGCATTATTTGAGCATGCTCCCAAATTCGGGCACCAAGTAACAACTGATTTATCAGAGAAAGATATTGATATTATATTTCTATTTGATCCCAGGCAAGGTAACTCTGATTGGCGGACACGTATAATATTATTAGAAGCTAAAAAGCGTAACATACCAATCATTCATCGTGTAAATGAATGTGATGCTCGTAAAGGAACATCTGATATTGATAAGATGTTAAACGCATGTAGCCACCACACAACAGCAACGGTATTTGTATCTAATTGGATGCAAGCATATCACCAACAGTATTGGAATTGTGATAAACAATATGTTGTATACAATGGTGTAAATCAAGAGCATTTCAAATTTAGATTTTTATTACGTAACCCTATGGAAACAGTTAACATTGTTGCACATCATTGGTCAGATAATTATTTGAAAGGTTTTGACATCTATGATGCTTTAGATGAGTGGGTTGGTGCAAACAGTGATAAATTTACATTCACGTATATTGGAAGACATAGAGGAACATTTAAAAATACTAAGTGTGTTGATCCATTATTTGGAAAAGAGTTAGGATTTGAATTAAGCAAACATGATGTGTACGTCTCTGCAAGTAGATTTGATCCGGGTCCAAATCATATATTAGAAGCGCTATCTTGTGACCTTCCAACATATGTGCACACAGATGGCGGTGGTGCCGTTGAATTTGCTGGCAACGACCAAACATACTCATCATTCACAGAGCTCACATCAATACTTAAAGCTGGTAAATTTGGACATAACGATATGTCGGCAGGTTTACATCCTTGGGAAGATTGTATCAAGCAATATATTAAAATAATGGAACGTCTTCATGCAGAAAAAAATTAAATTTCTACTAACACGGATGAATTTCTTATATTCATTTATTCCATTAGCAAAAATGTTATCACAAAATCATGATGTTGAAATAATAATTCCACTACGCCTTGTAAGAAATGATAAAAAACCTAATTCATTAGTTTGGGGGCATAATGTAAAAGAAGCTCTAGACATATGTCATAATCATGGAATTTATTGTGATTATTATGACCTCGAATTATCTGAATTTAAAACTGATATTTTATTTACGATTGAAGGCCACGGACTTCAAGATACTGAAAAATTGGATTACGAAGTTATTTCAATCCAAAATTTCAATGACTTTACAACACGGATCATTAATAAAGATTCAAAGCATATCTATGAAAAAATAGATACAATGTGGGTATGTGACGGAAGATATGAAAAGCTTGCAAGTAAATTAGGTTTCGATGGTGAGTTTTTTGTTGATATGCTTCCTGGATACTGGCAATATAAAGATATTTCAAAACAATATGTAAAGAAGCAATTAAAGCTTGAAGAGCATAAGAAAATTGCTATATGTTATCTACCACGCTCTTCGACAGTATATCAAAAAGAGACACACTTGCGCACTATTGATTGGAACACAGGTGATCCCAAGAGTGATCTCAATCATGCAGTCATGTTTGCTGAAAGGTTGACTAAAGAAGGATATAAGGTATTTTTCAAGCAGCGTCTCAAAAATAGAAATCCAGAACTTGAACACCTGACAAACTATATTGAAGATGTTTCTATAATGCCATACACAAGTATGGACATGGCTTACATTTCAGATCTTTCTTACGGTTACGTCTCAGCTGCAATTATGGATTGTGCCACACTTCAAACACCTTATATAAATTTTGAAAAAACTCAGTATCCACCAGAGACAATGTCATTATATACACAACACTATCTAGGTAATACAATAATTGGAGTAGATATTAATACTCCTATCAATGATATAGTGCTTCCTGTAAAAAGAGAGCAAGATGATTTAATGGAAAGTATTATGTCGTCTAGGAATAATTTTAATGACTTTATCTGGAACAAAGACCGTAGAGCTCCACTTTTTTGAGGGCGCACTAATAACAGCGCCTGAAAAGCTGATATTTAAATATATTGACACACTAAAAAGTAAAAAGACAACTGACACACTTGGTGACAAGTACAAAGATAAAGAATTATCTGATGAAGAAATTCTAAATTACTATAAAACATTACCTGCTAGCGATAGATTTTTTGTTGCATATGATAAAAAAGAAGACAAGTATGTCGGTACATGCAGATTGATGAATATTGGTGTTCATGATGCTGAAGTTGGCTACATGACATTCCTCTCAGATAGAGGGCAGGGTTATGGAAAGGCAATATTACATGCTGTTAAGTCATATGCATATAATTTATTGAGTTTGCGCTCATTGCGCGCAACAACATATAAAGATAATATAGCTTCTATAAACTGTTTTAAAGCACAAAAGTTTTTTTTAGTTAATCAAACTGATACACATTATAAATTTGTACATACATGTGATCCACTAGGGATAATACAAAATGACTTCTAGGGGAACATTTGTTGTTGTTGGTCTTGGGTCAATGGGAACTAGGCGAGTGCAACATTGCCTAAAAAAAGGTTACAAGATAATTGGATATGATTCACGCTTTGATAGAAATTTTGATGCAAACAGAAAATTAGGTATTGGTGTCTTTGAAAGTTTCATTGAACTTGACAAATACATTAAAGACCATCAAATAAAAGGCATGTTCATATGCACGCCACCTGCTGAGCACTTTAGATACATTCAATATTGTGATACTAATGATATTAGCTTCATGATCGAGCAGCCTGTCGTGCATTCAATAAGCCAAGTCAAGCTTCTTAGGCAAATGGAAGTAAATCGTAGGTTTAACAATAATATATCCATTCATGGCAGTCAAAACTTGAGATATTGTCAATCTATTAACTTTATCAAAGATTTAATTGATAATGATAAAATATCACGAATACTCTCTGTTATTGTTGAATGTTCGGAATATTTACCTGATTGGCATCCATGGGAGCCTTATACTGATTATTATCCATCTAGTATAGAAATGGGTGGTGGTCTAGATGTAATTTGTGATATTGATTGGTTGATGTATTTATTTGGAATTCCATTCTTTAAACGTGTGCATCATACAAAAAGCTCTTCTCTTAATATAAACACACCAGATATAGCAGATTTCTTATTGGAATTTACGCAATGGAACAAGCAATACACAAGAAATGATTCAATAATTGTTAATATCCATGAAGATTTTTTGCAACATAAACCAGTGCACACTGCCAAATTCATAACAGAAAAAGAATGTGTCTTTCTTGATTTTATAGAAAATAGTGTTCGAATCTATAATAAAGATAAAGATGAGACAATAAATTTAAATTCTGATGAATATAGTGAGTATGGTGTATTAAGCAAAGATTGGGCGTGGGCAGAAGAATCATACTTTAAAGACACGATGGTATTCTTGGACAAGGTTGAAAGGGGTGATACATCAATAGAGTCATTTGATGATGCAATCTTAAAAGCACAAAGGGTTATAGAGAGTCTAAATTTATGAATATAAAAACAGGAACACTGTTAATAACAGGTGGAACTGGAACATACGGGAAAGCGTGTATAGAGTTTCTATTAGAAAATAATATGTTTGGTAAAATCATTGTCTTTAGCCGTGATGAATATAAGCAACATTGGTTAAAGAAAAATTTAATAGAAAAGTTTGGTGACAAAGCTGAAAGAATGCGATATTTTTTGGGCGATATTCGAGATGTTGATAGATTGAAGGTTGCATTTGAAGACGTAGATTATATCATTCATGCAGCGGCGATGAAACAAGTGCCTGCGTGTGAGACAAATCCTGAAGAATGTATAAAGACTAATATTCAAGGTACTGTCAATGTGGTCAATGTTGCAACAGAATGTCGTGTTGATCGTGTAGTGTTCTTAAGCACTGATAAGGCGGTTGAGCCAATCAACTTATACGGCGCATGTAAGATGTCTGCAGAAAAATATACAATATTTGGAAATGTATATTCTAAGAAAACTAAGTTTGCCTGTGTTCGCTATGGTAATGTGACTGGAAGTCGTGGGTCTGTAATTGAGTTATTCTTAAACCAAAAGAAAAATAACAAATTTTCTATCACTGACAAAGCAATGACACGTTTTTTCTTAGAGCCACACAAAGCTGTAGAGCTCAGCTTATTTGCCTTAGAGAATATGCATGGTGGAGAAATATTTGTTCCAGATATGAAAGCGTGTAAGATAACTGATATTATTACAGCTATTGCAACACCTGATGGTGGCCCAGTAAAAGTGAAAGCAGAAGTAATCGGAATACGCCCAGGTGAAAAGCTTCATGAAATATTAGTAAATCAATCTGAGTTTGATAGAATGTATAAAGTGACTAATGGATGGAATGCTATTTTACCTGAATCGGCTCCATGGGATAAATATCTTTTTGAAAAATATAATCGATCATATCAAAAGCTTGACCAAGATAATCATGCTGTTCGTGATAAGTTTAATTCATTGCTTACAGACCAATTTACATGGGAAGAGCTTCTTGAGCTTATAGAAAAAGAAAAGGTACGCTTAGCAAGTGAATAATATAGCAATCATAGTTCAAGCAAGATTGAAATCAACAAGGTTTCCTAAGAAAGTAATGCTTGAAGTTGGTTCATCAAGAATGACTGTACTCGAACATGTATTAAAGGCATGTATTGATACTAAGGATACAGATGTATTTTTAGTTGTTCCTGATAATGAAGTAGGGCATTTTCAAAAAGTGCTCAATGCACGAAACAACTATAGAGAATATTATAGTGTTGTCAGTATCGTGGGTGGTGATGAGCAAGATGTGCTTGGTCGTTGTTATGGTGCATTAGATACACTTGGTTATAAAGCTATAGTTCGTATTACATCTGATTGCCCATTACTTAAACCTGAAATGATTGAGGCATGTATTAAATTTTACTATGATAATGATTATGAATATATCTCAAACACAACAATAAAGCATGGATTATCTAAAGATGAAATTGATGATCTTTCAAGTGATACATTACTTTTTGATGGTGTAAATATAGAAGTATTTTCTATGGGCGCATTGGCTGTAGCAAATTATTATGCAAAAGATGATTATGATAGGGAACATGTCACACCATTCATGAAACGAGAATTATCGTGTGGTCTTTATGACAAGGGCATATTATTTTTAAATGGTAAGTTGTCATTAGATGAATATGCAGATATTGATAAGATTGATAATATTTTAGAACTTTATGAAGCAGGTGTAATAAAATATGGGGAGTTCGATAAATGACGTCTAATAGACTAAGGGAATTAATATGACACAACGAGCGATTACACCCAACCCCCGCACTCCCAACTCTAAAAAAAATGGTGAGAAAGCCCAAGTAAATGAAGAGGTAGTAGCTAAAGTATTCAATACTCCACTTGCACTTTGGAAAGGTACACAGGAAGAGGCATGGGAGCATGCTGTCGATTTGATGCCTAGGGGAACACAGACAATGAGTAAGTGTCCCAATCAATTTGTTGATGGTGTATATCCTAAGTTTGCAGTGGAGGCCAATGGGGCATATTTGACGTGCCCAGATCCGTTGAATAATGATGTACTCACCGAATATCTTGACTTTATGTGTTCATTAGGTCCAATTATCTTGGGATACAATCACGAAAATACTAATAACGCAGTGAAGGACCAGCTTACTAGGGGAATGATATTCTCATTACCTTCATTACTTGAACAGAAGGTTGCGCAATTGGTCATCGATACTGTTCCTTGTGCTGAGCAAGTTCGCTTTGGTAAAAATGGAACTGATGTCACTCTTGCTGCAGTACGTATAGCAAGAAGCTTCACAGGCAAAGAGCATATAGCAAAGTGTGGTTATCATGGTTGGGGTGATTGGGCAGGTGTGACATTAAGGGATTATGGAATTCCAGCAGCGATGAAAGATATTGTTCATGAATTTGAGTATAATGACCTTGTAGGGCTTGAAAGGATTCTTAAAGCACAAGAAGTTGCTGCTATTATCATGGAAGCACAAGCATTGGAGGCACCTCAACTAGGGTTCCTAGAGGGTATTCGGGCGCTTGCAGATAAATATGAGGCAGTTCTCATCTTCGATGAGGTAGTCACCGGATATCGTTGGGCTTTAGGCGGTGCCCAACAGCATTATGGTGTGACACCTGACCTTGCCACACTTGGTAAGGCAATTGCAAATGGTGCACCACTATCAGCTATCTGTGGTAAGCGAAAGTTTATGCAAGAAATGGACCATATCTTCTTTTCAATGACATTTGGTTGTGATACTATAGCATTGGCATGTGCTGAAGCAACGATCAAAGAATTAAAGACCAAGGACTATAGCCACATTTGGAAACTCGGAGATATGCTCAGTGATGGTATAAAAGCTATGGCAATGTACCATGGATTGAAAGTTAACTTTACCGGCTCAGGCCCACGGCATAATCTTACATTCAATGATGAATATGCAGATCCTGATGGGATGAAAGCATTGTTCTATCAAGAGATGTGTAAGAGGAAGATCTTATTTCCAAATGTAATTTATGTTTCGTTTGCACATACTGAAGCTGATATAGCGAAGACTATCTTGGCAGCGGGTGAAGCATTTAAATTTGTAGCACAAAACGCTCCAGATATCGATGCTGTATTAGAGGGGAAACGACCAACGAATGTCTTTAAACCTAGAAAAACTGAATCATAACCGCGCACTTATAATTGGTGCTTATGGTAGTATAGGAAAGCGACACTACAATATATTACGCAAGTTGTTACCTACCAGTGTAGTAATAGATAAAATAGATATTAATGCTATATTGACCATTGAACAAGCTAAAAGAAACTACTATGATATAGTAGCTATTTGCACACCAAATAAAACACACATTGACATTGCAAAAGAGTTTTTATATAACGCAGAATTAATCTTTATAGAGAAACCTTTAGATAGTAATCTTGATAAGATAAAGAAAAGCCTGCCCCTCTTCAAGGGTAAGAATGTACATGTAGCGTGTAATATTCGTTATACTGATGCATTTAAGCGTGTAAAAGCTATAGCTGATGATGTACTGATGGCACATGTTGTTTGTACCAGCTATCTACCTTATTGGCATCCAGAGTCTGACCACCTTGAAAGTTATAGTGCACAACATAAATTAGGCGGTGGTGTATTACTTGATGTAATACATGAGCCAGATTATGTAGCGGCGGCATTTGGTTTACCTGATAGCGCTGCAGTTTTCAATAAAAGAGTAGGTAGTAACATAACAAAGGATACTGAAGATACTTGTGCAATGCTATGGTCATATCCGGATAAAGCAGTGACATTCAATTTGTCATATTGTAACAAGAATTTTACACGATATATAGATTTGATTCTTAAGAACGGTGAAAGTGAACGATTTGATTTTAATTTAAGTGATATATTACCAAGGTATCGTGACCAATGGATAGATATTATTAATAATGGCACACAAAATACATATGAAGACGCATATAATTTATATAAAATGTTACTATGAATGATATTAAAGAGCTAAAAGACAAATATAATGGTGGGTCTGTTTTATTTTTAGGGGCAGGAAGGTCATTATTAGACTTTGATCTTGAAACATTAAGCACCGACATATATACCTTTGGTTTTAATAGAGTCATACCACATTACATTGATTTCTGGCCAAATATGAAACTTGATTTCTATATGAGTCACGACCCAACTGTATTTCAAACAAGCTTCTATGAACAATTTACCCGCAGAAAGGACTTATATAGAGACGAGGGCTACGAAATAAACAATGAGTTTGTCATAGCCTACAAAGATACAAGCATAGCTGACTTCATCATTGATAAATCTATCTATAAAGATACACAAATAATCCTTTCAGATAATATCAAAACAGGGAATGCAAGCAGATTCAACTTGAAACATAATAGTGATTGGATTAAAGCAAATGAAGAAATCATAGAACAATCAGATAACTTCTTTTTCTATAAAATCAATGATAAAGTTGGTAATTATCATGACCCTGTATTGGAGGGTGATAGAACTAAGCTTGCACTATGGGGTAAAAATTCATTTTGTAACTCTGCTTTACCAATGTTAATGTTCATGGGTTTTAAGAAGATATACCTACTGGGTGTTGATTATACTGCTGATGGTTATTTCTTTTGTAAGTCAACGAATCATGAGGGTTATGTCTCAAAAGAGTATGCACAATTTAGCAAGCTCATGGGTATAGCTGAAGAAAAAGGTGTAGAAATATATACTATTGATAGTGATAAAACTAAAATAACAGCTAAGGGTGGAAGAGTTAAGTTTGAAGAATTAACATGAAAGATATTGAAAGAACATTATTTGTAATAAGTGCAAGAACGGAAAGTGAGCGTGTACCAGAAAAAATGATTAAACCATTTGCAAATTCTGGTACATGTCTTTTCGAAATTGGTCTTAAGAAGCTTGTCAAGTCAGCATTGATCCCTGAAGATAATGTGATGGTGTCAATTCGTGATAATAGACTGCTTGACATATCTGATAAATATGACGATGTAAAAGTGTGGTTTAGAAGTAAAAACTCGTGTAAAGAGCCATTGACCATAGCTGAGATGTTTGAGTGGGCTCCTGATATGTTGAAAAGATTTGATTATTTTGTCAACTTCAATGCATGTAACCCGATCATCTCTATAGAGACAATTGAGAAATTCACTAAGCATTTTATAGAATCAGAATATTATGGGCTGCTGGCAACAGTTACAAGAAGAAATTTCTATTGGAATGAAAGCATGGATATGATTAATGATTATAACCCACCCAAAGATATTGGTCCAATATTAGAGACAAAGTTTGCTGGTAACACACATGAAATAGCAAATGTTCTTTATGCTGGATCTATTAGAGATCTGTGTAACGGAATTTACCTTGGAAAGTTTAAAGAAAAAAATGATCCGGAATTTTTTGAAATTGATCCTGCTGAGTATTGTGATATTGATGAACAATATCAATTTGATCTTGCTGAACATATGTATGAGGCGTTAGGCAAGTGACATATTTCTTTCAAAGATTTAAGAATGGTAAGTGCATTAGGCCTGATTTACCTAAAATAACAACAGATGAATCTGTCAGGTACTTCACAGAACGTAAAGATGGGCTTAAAGTGCTTCTAATTAACCCACCAATACGTGAGTGGTCATATCCAAATATAGTTCCAATTGGATTAGCATATATTGCAAGTGTTATAAAGATGGATGGTCATAGGCTACGTGTATTAGATTTAAATGTAACACGTGAAAAGCCCATTGAAGACTCAAGGGACTATGAAGAGTTAACATCGATGCTTTTAGCTGCAACGATTGTTGAGTTTAAGCCTGATGTAATTGGTATTGGAGGCATAGTAACACAGTATGCAAGAATAAAAAAGACCATTCAACAATGCAAAAAGCTCACACCTAATGCAAGAATCATAATTGGCGGTGGCATGTCATCATGTATGCCAGAATTTATGGTTGAAAGATTAAATGCTGATATTGCTGTATGTGAAGAGGGCGAAGTAACTATCTCAGAAGTTCTGTACAGGATAGAGAGTGATATACCTTTGGATAATTGTAAGGGGACTGTTGTAAGAAACGATACAAGTGTACAACATAATGGTTTAAGAACATCATTAGTCACCGGTGAAGAAGGGTTAGATCATTTGCCATGGCCATTACGTTCATATTTTCATTTTGATACGTATAAAAAGAATCCAGTTGGGCATATTAATTTCAAGCAAAAGTGGTTAAACGGTAAACCTGACAAGAATACACCATTTTCAATGAGTATGATTGCTTCACGTGGGTGCCCATATTCTTGTGATTATTGTTATGCACAATATTTGGGATTGAAATATAGACAACGCTCACCAAAAGATGTCGCAGATGAAATGCAATATGTAAAAGATAATCATGGTATTGAGTATATTCACTTTGTAGACGATTTATTTATGACAAGCTATAAGTGGCAAATTGATTTTTGTGAAGAGCTTGAAGAGCGCAAGAAAAGCGGGTTTGAAATTGAATGGGGCGCAACTTGTAGAACTAATGTAATAGCTGATGATGTTGTTAGAGCAAAGAAACAAAATAGAAAAAATATACTTGAACAAAGCTTTGAAGTTGGAATGCGTAATGCAAGCTATGGTATAGAGAGTGCCTCACCAGCAATACTTAAGTTGATTGATAAATCAGGCCAGACACCAGAAAAAATTATAATAGCTGTAAATGAGACAAAAAGATTATTTGGTTATGTAGATCCATCATTTATGGTTGGGTCACCTGGTGAAACAAAAGAAACTATCAAAGAGACAGTAGATTTTTGTAAAGAAAATAACATTGATGTCGAAGTTGTGTTCTTTACAACAGCATATCCTGCTACACCCTTTTGGCAATTAGCACTTGATAAAGGTTTAATTGGTAAAGCGGTTAAGGGATTTAATTGTGAAGCTGATGATGATATAATTGAAAAATATCTGTTAATGCTTGGTGAACAAGGCGATGTTGTCAGGACAAACTTTAGTGATGAACTTACTAGCAATGAACTCGAAAGCTTAGCTAACTGGGCGATTGAAGAATTAAGTGCAGGAAATACATTGAAGCACACGTATATCCACCCGCATACAGGTGAAACACAAATAAAAACTAAGAAGAAAGCACGTGGTGCTTCATTTGCGAATATATAAAAGATTCAATGAATAACAAAACATTTATCATAGGGGAATTTGGTGCAAATCACAACAAAGACTGGGAAATAGCACTCCAGGGAATAGAGGCCGCCGCAAAGTCAGGTGTTGATGCAATCAAGTTTCAAACATATTCATCAAGAACTATGTATTGCAAAAATACACCTGACTTTGCCGGCTATAAAAATATCAATAAATTAATTGATGATATAGCACTACCAAGAGAGTGGCAGGCAGATTTAAAGTCGGCATGTGATGATAATGGAATTGAATTCATGTCAACACCATTTGACGAACAAGCCATTGATGAATTAATGAAAGTCGGTGTAAAACGATTTAAGATTGCAGGGTTTGAATCAACCGATCAGCGCTTTGTCAAGCTTGTAGCGGAAACAGGGTTACCAATTATATTCTCAGCCGGCATTGGACATGATATGCACACATTGCAGACAATTTTACAGCTCATCAATAATGTAAATCCGGATTGTGATGTGACTGTATTACATTGTAACAATGCTTATCCAACACCACATGAAGACATTAATTTATCACAAATTCAGATTTTAAAAAATACTTATTTTTCTCATTGTAGTAAACCTAAGATAGGTTTGTCAGATCACACTGAGGGCATACTGGTCCCACCAGTAGCCGTTGCATTGGGCGCGGAAACAATTGAGAAGCACTTCACTTTAGATAGGAACATGGAGGGCCCTGATCATCCTTTTGCAATAGAGCCTGATGAACTTAAACAAATGGTTTCAAATATTCGTGCAATAGAAAAAACGTTAGGCCGAGCACAGGCTTTTACTAAGAGTGAGGAAAAGTTTGTCATGGCATGCAGGTCTATTGTATCAAGAACAAATCTTAAAAAAGGTGATATCTTGACAGAAAAGAATATTACTACAAAGCGACCTTTGTTACACAGATCAATACCTGCATTTAATTACTTTGATGCGATTGGAAAAAGAATTAATGTTGATTTAGATGAAGATTGCATACTAACACTGGATATGGTTTATGAGTAAAGATCATGTTATTATTGCATCAAAAGGATGGGCGTGGAGCTATCGACTTCTTAGCAAGTTACAAGCACTTAAGTTAGAGGATACAAAATTTACAATTGCATTTCGTAATCAAGATATTCGTGTTGATATAAGCGAAGCCAAAAAAGAAAATGCACGAATAAGAATAGTTTACTTTCATTGGTCAGAATATATTACAAGTGAATTTTTTGATAATCATGAATGCATTACAATACACACAAGTAATTTACCACATGGGCGAGGCGGTACACCAATACAAAATCAAATCTTAGATGGTATAACACAAACACGTGTAAATGCACTTAAGACTGTGAAGGGGGTAGACAGGGGCCCAATCTACTCTTCAAAAGAAATATCGTTACAAGGTAATTTAAGTGATATCTGGATGAGCATATCAGATGCAACTGTAATTCTTATACAAAGAATACTAGCACATGATATTATCCCAATAGAACAAAGCTCCATTGAATTAATGGAGTTTGAGCCGTATAAACGCTTAAGTGGTGCGCCTAATCCACTTGATTCGAATACACTAGAAGAAGTTTATGACAAAGTAAGGATGGTTGACGCACCAGGATATCCAAATGCACAAATTATCATCGATGGATTTGTATTAGATTTTACAAATGCACGTTTCATAAACAATAAAGAAGTCCTATGCAACGTAAAAATAAAGAAATATTAGTTCTTGCAGCTCATCCCGATGATGAAACACTCGGATGTGGAGCAACACTGGCTAAGCTATCAGCTGCTGGCCACCATATCAAGCTGATCACATTTACAGATGGTGTGGATGCCCGTGGTGTCGAAGGATTAGAAAATAGAAATAAAAAACTTGGTGAGATATGTGAAATACTTGGAATTCATGAATATACACACGGAGATTTTCCTGATAATAAGATGGATGTGACACCATTACTTGATTTATGTAAATTTATTGAAAGTGAAATTACTTCTATTCCTGATATTATCTTTACACATCACCCAGACTGTTTAAATATAGATCACCAGCTAGTATATCGTGCAACAATGACAGCATTTCGACCACAACTAGGTAATGAAATAGAAATATTATCATATTTTGTGCCCTCATCCACGGATTATAATCCACGTGCAATTTTTAACCCTGATACGTTTATTGATGTAGAGGGTTTTATTCAACCTAAGTTAGATGCTCTACATGCATATGATGAAGAAATGAGACCTTACCCGCATACAAGAAGTTATGAAAATGTAGAGAATTTAATGAAAGTAACAGGATCAAGGGTTGGTTTAAAATATGCAGAAGCTTTTGAATGTATGCGAAGAGTAATAAGATGAATATATTATTTTTAGGATATGATACATTTGATACAGAACTCATTGAGTATCTTGAAGCCGATGGGAATATAGTAAAGCATATACCTGCCCACTTAAAGATATATCCTAGTGACATCGTTGATATTGATTTAATTATTAGCTATGGATATAAGTGTATAATCAAAAAAGATATTATTAATAAATTCAAAAATAAAATAATAAACTTGCATATTTCATTACTACCCCGTAACAGAGGTATGTATCCAAATCTTTGGAGTGCATTAGAGGATACTATTAGCGGTGTATCGATTCATTATATTGATGAGGGTATCGATACTGGTGATATTCTAACACAACGACTAGGGGGGAAATTTATGCCCAGTGATACACTTAAGACAAGTTATATGAGATTACGTCATTTGCTTGAATGGCACTTTATGTTTAAATGGCATGATATAAAAGCAGGTAAAATAAAATCTAGAAAGCAAGATGAAAGATATTCATCATATCATACTAAGCAAGAAGGTGAAGCTTTATTTCATTTATTAGGTGATGAGTTTTGGGATTGTAAAGTTTCTACACTTAGGGAGCGCGCAAAAAATGATAAAAAGTGATAATTTTTGTTATAGGGTTGTTGAAGAAATTGATTTAAACTTACTTCTTAAGCATAGAAACGATCCATTAAAGAGGCAATTCTATAGAGAGCATCGTGAATTAACATCAGAACATCAGAAAAAGTGGTGGAAAGACAAAGTTGTCAATGATGATTCATGGCATTATTTTGTCATCTCATCATTGATCAATAAAGAAAAGGTTATAGGCGTGACAGGAATTATATATGTTGATAATATCAATAAGGTGGGTGAGTCTGCTTATGAGTTATGGGTACCAGAATATGATAATGAAGAATGTAAAAGCGAAATATTAAGTACAATGACTAAATACGCTTTTAATGATTTAAATTTGAATAGAGTATGGGTTGAGGTGTATGAAGATAAACCATTGCTGGATGATTATCTATCACTTGGCTATAAAATAGAAGGTACTAAACGCTCTGTTGCATATAAAGATGGTGTATATGTTGATAGTGTTATTTGTGCAATGTTAAAAGACGAGTGGAATAATGAGTAATTCACAACTAATAGGTAAAAAGGTTTATTTATCTTCTGTACTTGAAGAATCATTAGAGCAGTTGCGTTCATGGCGGAATGATCACACAATAAAACAGTACACAAGAGAACATCGTGAAATAACACCAATGATGCAAAAGAAGTGGTATGAAGGGCAGGTTAACAATAACAATAAACAAGTTCATTTTGAAATTAGAACAGTGAATAACAGCACACTAATCGGACACTGTGTGCTAACAAATATACACTGGACATACAGAACTGCAGAATTTGGCATATACATTGGTGATAAGGCAGGACGTGGGTTTGGTTGGGGCACTGAGGCATTGAAGCTGTTACTCACATATGGTTTTGATGTCTTAAACTTGAACAAAGTGTGGGGTGAAGTATATGATGATAATCCTGCGCTTAAAATATTTGAAAAATTAGGCTTTAAGCAAGAGTGTATAATGAAGCAAGCACGTTTTATGCATGGTAAGTATTGTGATATATTTGTAATCGGAATGCTTAAGGGTGAGTGGGGAGAATTAGACGAATGAATAAAACCGTAATAGTAACTGGAGCTGCTGGATTTATTGGCAGTCATCTTGCAGAAAAATTATTAGAATTAGAATATAATGTTATAGGGATCGATAATTTTGAAACTGGCTTAAAAAAGAACATGGATTCATTTATAGATCACAAGAATTTTAAATTTTATGTAAAGGATCTTTCTGATAGTGATGGTGTAAATGATTTAATTACCGTCCTTGGTTATCAAAAGCTAAATATTGAGGGTGTTTTCCATGTCGCCGCTAAAGCTCGTATCACACCAAGCATCTTAAACCCCAGTAGGACATTTGCTTGTAACGTCGATGGCACCTTTAATGTACTTGAACTATGTAGAGCACTTAAAATCAAAAAAGTTGTATATTCTGCGTCGTCCTCAGCTTACGGAGATACAGATAAGTTCCCTAATATACCAACAGATCCAACAAATTGTAACAACCCATACTCAGTCACAAAGTTTATAGGTGAAGAGCTATGTAAGACATGGGCAAAATGCTATGGAATTGACTCAATAAGGCTTCGATACTTTAATGTATATGGCTCTAGAAGTCAATTAGAAGGGCAGTATGCCCCTGTGGTTGGAATATTCTTCAGACAATTGCTCCAAGAGAAGACCCCTATGACAATAGTGGGCACTGGTGAGCAATTAAGAGATTTCACTCATGTATCTGATGTGGTACGAGCAAACATTGCTGCTATGAATAAGTGTGCACAGCACTCTGGCAAACTTTTCAATGTTGGTTGTGGTACAAATTACTCAATCAATCAATTAGCTGGATTTGTTGGTGGTGAAACAGTCACCATACCACCAAGGGAACATGATGCAAAAGAGACATTAGCTTCAATTAGAGATACTATTGGTTGTCTTGACTGGGAGCCAACTGTTTCTTTACAGCAGGGTGTTGAAATAGTACGTAAATACTATGAAGAATTATTTAGTGAGAACGCCAGTTGATACAAATTGAATCATTAGGCATAGTAGGTTATGGTTTTGTGGGCGAAGCTGTCTATGCAGGATTTGAAGATCAATTCAACGTTGAAGTATATGATACAGATCCTGAAAAAGTGACATGTAATTCATTACTTGAGTTAGCTAAGCTGACAAACATATTCTTTATATGTGTACCAACACCAATGAATAAAGATGGGAGTTGTAATACATCGATTGTTGAGAGTATTGTCAAAAATCTTGATATGATCGCAAATAATAGAGAAGAAGATCCACAATTCATTGCTGTGATTAAGTCGACTATTCCGCCCGGGACTACAGAGCGATTAAATAAAGAGATAAGCAGGGTGACATGCGTTTTTAACCCTGAGTTTCTAACTGAAGCTGCAAGCGTGAGTGATTTTTTGAATCAAAATAGAATAATTATTGGTGGCCCAAGGCCAGCGTCTACTGTAGTTCGAACAATTTATAATAAAGCATTTCCAAATGTTCATACAATTAAGACAAGCTCAACAGTTGCAGAGCTTGTGAAATATATGACTAATACATTTTTAGCAACAAAAGTTGCCTTTGCTAATGAATTTTATCAAGTATGTGAGGCGCTTGATGAAGATTATGATAAAGTACTTGAATATTTTCTTTATGATGATAGGATTGGCAATACACATCTTAACGTGCCAGGTCCAGATATGCATTTTGGGTTTGGAGGTTCATGTTTCGTCAAAGATTTAAACGCTTTTAAGATGGTAGCAAAGAAATTAAATATAGATACACCAGTAATTGATGGTGCATGGGAAAAGAACCTAGAAGTACGTCCTGAGCGTGATTGGGAAAAACTTGTTGGCAGGGCTGTAACTAAAGAATGAGTTGTCCACGCTTTATGGTGACATTATCTGTTGTCGGTACAAAACATAGAGTGTCTTCAAAATTAAAGACTCGTGTATTTTCTGGTGATGAAAATATTACACCCTTAGCTGAGGTATTAAGTAAAGAATTAACTGAGAAATTCACTCAAGAAAACACAGAAAAGTGGTTATCGTTATTTGATTTAGAAGCAGTAATAAAAGAGTGGTCAGGAAATTATTTAAAAGAGTTTGGTGACCCAAGTGTAATACAAGAAGTCAAAGAAAATTAACTAAACCTCAATTATATTCTATAATTCTTTAACAAATAGAGGTTATAGTGCCTAATGAAAAAAGATTAAGTTTTTCCGGCTTTAAAACATGGAAAGATTGCCCGTATAAATATAAATTAGTCTATATTGACGGAAATAGAAAACCGTTAAGAAATATATATGTCGATATGGGCACTGCTCTACACGAAGCATTAGAACATGGTGTCAATGATGAGACACGATCTACTGACATGTATCCTATTTTTGAAAAAGCATATGACAAACTTGTCATAGAAAATAGAAAATTAGTCCCAGAAAGCTACAAAGTTAGTGATGAAGAGTGGAAAGCACAAGCTAAGAACATCCTATCACAGACATATACATGGCTAGACGAAAATTTCCCGGGCTGGGAGCCTGTTTCTTCTGAAGAAGAGCTTCATGAACCTATTGTGGGAACAAACTGGAACTTCAAGGGATATATTGACCTCGTTATTGCTTATAAGAAGAAGTTTTGGATCATAGACTGGAAGAGTACTACATGGGGGTGGCAACGACATAAGAAACAAGATGAAATCTTACAACGTCAAGTACAACTATATAAACACTATTGGTGTGTAAAGCATGATGCAGATCCAAAGCAAGTCAATTGTGCATTTGTGCTACTTAAAAGAACACCAAAAAATAAGAACATTGAATTAGTTCGAGCAAGTGGAAGCCCAGCAAAGCTTGAAACTGCCGTCAAAGGCTTAAGGAGCGCTACTTCAAGTATCGAGAGAAAAATGTGGTTGAAAAATTGGTTTTCATGTACTACAGGTTTTGGTTGCGAGTTTTATCAGACAGAATTATGCCCATGATTAATCATTAACTAGATACAAGTCAAATTGGCTAGCAACAGATACGACTGCACCTCCTCCAACCTTCTGACCAGTAACCCTAAATGTCTGTCTTCTCAGGAAAGCTCGGCCATGCTATATATTTTTGATCAATGACAATATCTTGAACACTATCATGTGCCTCAGCCAACCGCTTTGCAGTCACGGGAATTGTCACATCATCTGCACGTTCTCTTCGCCAGAATTTGATATCAACTGGTTTAGCTGTTTCAGCAGAAATAAAAAAGCGATTTAAATATCCTGTTTTTCCAGCAGGAATTGTATAGATTAATATCTGTGTTTGGCCAATTCCCGCTGTGATAAATGCATTTGTTGCGCCACCATCTGTGACTATAGTGATATCACCTGTATTATTATTCTCACCGATTGTCCCTACTTCTTTCACAAAAGCACGATTCAACCTGAAGAAGCTGTCCGTTGTTGGTGGACTTGCAGTAGTTCCTGATAAAATAATATCTTCTGTATATTCTTTAAAATTTTCTCCTAGGCCTTCGATTGTCAAAGTGCGAGCGCCCGCTCCACCATTTGCATCATCCGCTGCATCACTTGAAAATGCTTTATATATGCTTGATGCTGTAAGAAATGGATACACACCACCACTTGCCCATATGGTCTCCTCACTTGCACCAACAGATGAATTTCTACCAAATTTTCTTATAGATGTTATACCAGGGATTAGACCACGAGATATATCTAATAATGGATTACCTGTTACTAAGATAGCTCCAGGTGTTATATCTACTGTCACTGAGCCAGTGACAGGCAAACTTCCTGTTGTTGTGCCGGTAGTACGGCTTCTGCTTGCATATTACTTGGTGTATTAGGAGGAGATTGAACATTAGCAGCTTCAAGTACTTTGATTTTATTCGCAAGAAATGACAAAGCATCGATGATTTCATCTTTTCTCTTTAATTCGACCAAAAGATCATTGATATTATGCACAATATAAAATAGTACCTTATTGACAACAGTTAAACATGCATTTTTACATGTATTTAGTGGTGCCATATAATTAACACAAAGGAATATACATGGCAGAAAATAAAAAGTTGAATTGTAATGATGGACGTAAGTACAAGATATTAATGCTTTGTGACCACCCACTAGCGCCAAGTGGGGTTGGGATCCAATCAAATATAATGATTCAAAGTATGCTAAAGACAGGTAAATATCAATTTAGAGTGTTTGGAGGTGCAGTAAAGCATGCTAACTATCAAACAATAAAGGTTGATCCATACGGTGATGATTTTATCATTGCACCAGTTGATGGCTTTGGTGACCCAATGAAGCTTCGTTTGGCAATTGCGTCAGAAAAACCTGATGCAATCTTGCTGTTCACAGATCCACGTTTCTTCATATGGATTTTTGAAATGGAAGATGAAGTTCATGATGTATGCCCGATAGCATATAACCATATCTGGGATGAAGAACCATATCCCTCATTTAATGAACAATTATATGAAGCAACCGATTTAATCAATTGCATATCATGGAAGACATATGAATTAGTTCATCCACACTTTCCCGAAAAGACAAATTATATACCGCATGCATTGTCAACAGACGTATTTAAAAAGCTTCCAAAGCATGAAACGCGTGAATATAAAAAACAGTTGCTAGGGGAAGGATACGCAAATAGTTTTGTGGGGCTATGGGTAAACAGAAATGCAAGGCGAAAACGACCAGGCGATCTATTGATCGCCTGGAAGATGTTCTTGGACAAACTTCAAGAAAATCATGGTCATAAAGATGCTGTACTTATTGTGCATACAGATCCACTTGATAGTGAGGGTCCAAATTTGTATAAGCAAATAGAGATGCTTGGAATTGTTGATAATGTCTTTATCTCTAAAGAGAAGCTTGACTTTGAAAAGATGAACGTGTTACATAATGTCTCTGATTTTTGTATCAATATTAGTAACGCTGAAGGGTTTGGTTTGGCAACACTTGAAGCATTATATACAGGCACTCCCATCATTGCAACAAAGACAGGTGGTTTGACAAGGCAGGTTGAAAATCCTGATACAGGTGAGCAATATGGTGTTGGTATGGATCCTGACTTAAGGACTATGGTCGGTTCACAAACAGTTCCATTTATCATGGAAGATCATGTTCGTCATGATACAATTGCAAATGCAATGACTAAATTATTTGAATTAGGTGCTGGTGGTAGAGATGCGCTTGGCATGCGTGGGCAAGCATATGCGCATAAAGCATTCAGTTTAAAAGCACTAGGTAAAGCATGGGATGAGACATTAGAAAAATGCATTCTTGACTTTAAAGCAAATCAAGATAAACCGCGCTATAAGATGACAGCGCTATAGGAATGACAATGGATAAAAAAGAATTAAAAGGCCTATTATGACTAAGAAAAGAACAGTTTTGCTACATGGGCCTTTATATGTCCAGGCCGGCTACGGCGTGCACGCGAGACAAATAGCAACAATACTAGATTCATATGATGAATTTGAAGTATTCCTTCAGGCAACAATTTGGGGGAATACGCCATTCATGCTTGCTAATTTCAAAGAGAAAGAAATGCTTGATAGAATGAACGGCAATAATGATCATAGACCAGAAAAGTTTGATATTAGTGTTCAAGTCATTCTCCCTGATGAGTTTAAAGATGACCTAGCAGATTTTAATATTGGAATATCAGCATGTGTTGAAACTACTATATGTAATCCAGAGTGGATCACAGCAACTAATAAGATGGATCTAATGATTGTACCATCACAGCATACAAAGCGTGTGCTAGAAAATAGTGGAACAATCACAACACCATTATATGTTATACCTGAAGCATTTCCGCCTACATTAGAAGATACAAATCTTGAATGTAACCTATCTGGTATAGAGCTTGAGACAGAGTTCAATTTTCTACATGTAGGGCAATTAGCTGCAGGGCTTGAAGAAGATGATAGAAAGGGAATATATACACTGATTAGATTATTCTGTAAAGCATTCGCCGGAAATCAAGATGTTGGATTAGTTTTAAAGACTAATTCATGTAGAAATACGACAATAGATTATAAAATTACGACTAATACATTAAATGAGGTCATTAAAAAGCATCGTAAGGGTGAGTATCCAAAAATTTACTTGCTTCATGGGCCTATGAAAGAAACCGAGATGTGCCAACTATATAAGCATGATAAAATAAAAGCATTTGTGTCTTTGACACGTGGTGAAGGCTATGGGTTACCATTACTTGAAGCTGCAGCTGCAGGCCTACCTATAGTTGCAACTAACTGGTCAGGACATTTAGATTTTTTGAATCTGACAAGAAAATCATTTATCAAGGTGAATTATGAGTTACAAAAGATAAGAGATGGCAAGGTAGATAATAGAATATTCATGAGTGGTACAAAGTGGGCACATATAGATGAAGAAGACGCAATGAAAAAAATGACCAAGCTTGTAGAAAGCTACAAAGTACCACAAGATTGGGCAAAAGAATTACAACCTTTGATTATTGATAGATTTAATATCAACTCAATTGGTAAGACTTTCAAAGAAGTGCTTGCAAGGCACTATAATATGGATAATTAAATGAGCTGGATAATATATCTAATAATTGGACTAACTGTATCGGTCACATTTAATGTGATTTCATCTATTCTATTGTACAGGCTAGGGAAAGTAATCATTGGGTTTGAAGACACTGTTGAAGCATCAGTTCCTGTTATACAAAAAGCTGAAAATGTCTTATCAAGTATATTATCAAAGCCCCTATTTTATGATTCACCAGAAGTCAAAGAAGCAGTTAATTCTATTAGATCAGTTCGTTATGCAATATTGACGATAGCAACAAATTTCAACATCGTTGAAGAGGAAGAAACTAGTGAAAGTACAAGCTAAAGCTAAAACTAAAAGTAAAAAGAATTATTATTTTACAATGCGAACACAAGAAGCAATAGCAGAGTTTCTTGATCAAGAGAGTGATCTAGATAAGGAGCAACGTGATGCATTGTATGCCGCAGAAATCAAACCTGCACTTAGCAAGCTTGTTGAAAACTTGATTTTCATCTATGGTATTAATAGCTCAGACCAAGATTATGAATCATTAAAACATGATTGTGTTGTTTTCATATATGAAAATCTTCATAAGTTTAAACCAGAAAAAGGCAGTAAAGCATTTTCATATTTCAATATTGTAGCAAAAAATTGGTTAATCTTGAAAGCAAAACAATCAACACGTAGAGCAAAGTTCAATGTTCTCTATAATGATAGAAATGCAACAGAAGAAATTACAAAGTTGAACTTACAACAAGAAGTTGTCAAGCCTGTAGAAGAAGATGTTGTAAAAAATGAATTTTTTGTTTTACTCACTGAAGAGATTGATAAGTGGAAGCTAAAGACAAAGAATAAAAAAGAAGAAATTGTACTTGATGCTGTTCATCAAATATTTGATAATATTGATAACATCAATATCTATGACAAAAAGGCAGTATTCATTTATTTGAAAGAAATGACAGGAATGAATACCAAGCAACTATGTGTAAATATCAATAAAATTCGCGGGCGCTATGGAAGATTCAAAAAGCGCTATCATAGAGACATTGTATAATGAGTAAAAAACTAGATATCAAAAAAGAACTCAAGCTAAGCGAACTTTATGAGCAAATTTATGACAATGCATTAGAAGATCGCGATAGAGCAGGTGTATTGTTTGAAGACCTTTGTAATACAATGACTGATCCTGCAAACCATGCCGCAAATGGTATGGTAATTGCAAAATACCTTGAGCGATTAAATAAATCAAATGATCAACTTATCAAAATACTTGATATCAAACAACAAGTAGAGATAACAAAAGAAAAGAATAAAGACAATATTCATCTTAGTGATGAAGAGAAAGATGAATTGTTTGATCAAATAGCTCAACAAGAAGTGTCTGATGAATCAAAATGATTATGAATTACTTAAAGCACTCTTAGACAATATAAGAAAGACAGCAAGTGATATTCAAACTGCCTGTATCAAGTATGGTGAGGCAAAGGCAAAGCTGCAATTAAAGATTTATGAACTCATTGGTGACAATGATTCAGAAGAGCTAGCAGAGATAATTGCTCAAATTGCTTCTGAGTTACAAGAAACTGATGAAGAAGTTGGAAACACCCAATCTAAATTCTTTCGTGAACAATAAGTAGTATCATGGCAGATCCTAATAAAGCACGAATTAATCCAATAGCAGCAACAGCTGAACATGCACGTGTTCAACAATTACGATCAGTGTTTGATGACACCATGGTTCCATATTTCACACGTGCAATCGTACGTGATGTTGATACTATTGGTGGGGCACTAGATGAATTCAATCCAATCAATTCTATTGTCGCTGACATAATTGAACTCGGTGTCACTGCTACATCACCTGTCTTCTATCCAATGTTTTCATCACATATCATGCTACCCATCAAAGTTGGTGAAGAAGTGTGGGTCATGTTTGAAAATATAAGTAATGTCACACAAGGTTATTGGATAAGCAGGACACCAGAGCTAGTTCAAACAGACAATATCAATAAAGCAGACCCACATATTAAGTCTAAGCTTAGATTTTTTACTGATAGTACAATTGATGCAGCGGAGGGGGTTAGTGCTAGTGATATTATAGGCCCACCAGTCCCAGAACCAAGTCAAGATAAGACATCAGAGCGTGCAGAAGGTGAGAACTTAGGTTTAGAGTCTAGATTTGTTGAGGACCTCGTTCCAATTTACAGAAAAGAAAGTACCGGTGACTTTGTAATACAGGGGTCTAACAATGCATTGATTTCATTCACTTCAGATAGAAGGGAAAAAGATGAGAAAAAGGATGAAAATAAGTCAGGAACAATAGACATTGTTGTTGGGCGCGGAAATAATGAGCAAACGAAGCCAAATGAGAAAAACGGCACTCGAGATGGTGAAAAAAATAAAGAAACAGAAGGAGTAATATCATATACTGATGATTCTGCAAGAATTTTAGTGACAATGAACTCAAATGCAGACACAAACTTTAAGACGACACCACAAGGTGGCGTCAATGATGATTCTAAAAGTTTTATTGTACAAAAAAGTGATAGTATTAGATTAATTGCAAGAAGTTCAATTAAGATTGAGACACAACCTGGTGGTGACAATAACTCATCTATTGTCATAAAACCAGATGGTGAAATTATAATTCATGCAAATAATGGTAAAAAGATTAAATTAGGCTCAGACAAAGCAGAAACTGAACCAGCTGTCTTAGGTGCAATGCTTAAGCAAATACTTGAAGATTTTGTGGCGACCCTAGGGCGTATCCATTCAATTCCAACTGGTGCAGGTCCAAGTGGCCCAATTAGTAGCGCTCCCAATTATGCAGGTGAAACTAGTGCATGGAAGAACACCCTAGAAAACTTTCTTAGTGATAAAACATATCTAGATGACAAGGGTGACTAGATGGCCTTAAATCAAGATAAGCTAAAAAGTAGTATTTTAGATGTCTTCAATAGTGAACCAACCAGTAAAGATATCGCAATCAATAAATTTACTAATGCATTAATGGGTTATCTGCTTGATGCAGAAGTTAATTTAGCCGGCCTTACATTGATACATCCAGTATCCGGATTGGCAATATTAGCACAAGATGCTCCATTATTATTTCCAGATGAAACTGGTTCATTGATTAAAGCAGCACTTACTACTGATATTAATGCCGGAATACCAGGTTGGCCGGCAACTGCAGTATCGATTGCAGCGCAACTAGCAACCTCTGTTTCAACTAAACCTATAGCACCCGTTGAACCTATAAATGAACCACCAGCTAGCTTACCCACCTTAGTAGCCCCTATGGTTACAATATTAGCTATACCTCCAGTAATTGCAGAAGCACATAAGGTTGGTATGGGTGGCGGGTCAAAAGAAAATGTGGCATCAACAATGGCCAGTGTAATACATTCATCAGTTGCAACAACAACAATAACCGGTGCAGCATCTAATTCATTGGGATTCTTGTTGCCAGTGACTGGCCCAAGATCAATAAAATAGAAACAAATTTAACCAAAAGCTAATAAGTAATAAGGAAATGGCTGAACGAATTGAATTTAAAAATATTGGTGTTTCTGACCGTGGCATTAATGTAAAAGAGCAAGTAAGGCCTATAGGGATAAAAACGCCTATTCGCAGAGGTGATAGGTTTGGAATATTTGATATGAATACAGATGTTATAAAACAAATCGCAGATAATTTACGAAATTTGCTTTTGACAAATCATAATGAACGACTTGTTAGTAATAACATTGGTGCTAATTTACGAGCACTTGTCTTTGAAAATGCAGGTGTTGTAAATAATAGCACTACACAAACAATTGCAGAGAATATTAAAGCTTCTGTTGATGAATTTATGCCTTTCGTAGAACTTGAAGCACTTGAAGTTGCGCTCCATGAATCAGATTCATCTGTTCCAGACAACTATACAAGAGTAAAAGTGACTTTTAGTGTTCCTGGGTTATCTGAAGGAGATAAGGTTTCAGATATTGATTTATTTTTTAGAGTATAACAAATGGTAACAAGTAACAAAAAATTAAAACAACAAAAGGTGGTTCGCTATCTAAATAAAGACTTTGACGGATTTAGATCAGATTTACTTGAGTATGCAAAGGCACACTTCTCAGATGTAATCACAGATTTTAGTGACACGTCTGTTGGTGGGATGTTCTTAGATTTCACTGCATATGTAGGTGATGTGACATCACATTATTTAGATCATCAATTCAATGAATTATTTATTGATACGGCACGTGAACCAAAGAATATCAAACGTATTGCTAAGCAACTTGGTTTAAAACCTCAACCGGCAACACCATCTGTAGTATATTGCACATTTTTCATTGATTCACCAGTAGTCATTGACAAAAAAGGAAATGTATCACCAGATACAACATCTGCATTCATATTAAAAGCAGGCACCACAGTGGAATCAGATAGTGGCGTTGTATTCGAGCTTCTAGAAGATATTGACTTTTCAATTATCAATGATAAAAACGAAATACAAATATCAGAGCGTGATAGCTCTGGAGAGCCCACTAAAGCATTTATAAAAAAGAGAGCTTTATGTATCTCCGGTGAAAGAAAGACATTTAGCATAACAATACCGAATAAATTCGTAAGATTTAGAAAAGTTGAGTTACCAGATGTCAATGTGACACAAATTATAAGTGTTGTTGACAGTGATGAAAATGAATTTTTTGGTGTTGATTACCTGACACAAGATACTGTCTTCGAGGCTGTGAAAAATGAAACTTTAGATAAGGATGATGTACCATTCATAATTAATATAAAGCCAGCAACGTATAGATACACAGCAGAGTACGACTTTATTACTGAAAAAACAACACTTACATTTGGCTCTGGAAAGGCTGATACAATAGATGATGATATTGTTCCGGACCCATCAGAGTTTGCAATTCCGTTATACGGCAAAACAACGTTGACAAGGTTTTCGATTAATCCAGAACAATTCTTACAAACAAAGACAATGGGTGTTGCACCTATGGGCACTACACTCAAAATTAATACACGTGTTGGTGGTGGATTAGCACATAATGTTGCAGAACGAACAATCAATTCATTAAAAGATACACTGATTGCACCATTATCAACAAACGCAACATTGATTAGCACTGTTATACAAACACTAGATGTCACTAACTTTGAAGAAGCATCAGGCGGTGATGAAAAGCAGACAGTAAATGAATTAAAACAAAATGCAAGTGCTAACTTTGCATCACAAAGTCGATTAGTTACAAAGGAAGATTATATTGCGAGAATATATTCTATGCCTGCAAGTTTCGGTAGAGTATATAGGGCATTTGTTAGAACACATGAAAATGCTAATCTATCAATACAAGTACATATATTAAGTAGAAACTCAGATGGTACATTGACTATTTCACCAGATTCATTAAAAAAGAACCTTAAGACATTTATTGGTGAGTATAAGATGTTGACAGATTCTGTAGATATTCTTGATGCTGATATTATCAATATGGGCATTGATTTCAATGTTGTTGTAAGTTCAAAATCAAGTAGAGTGATAGTATTGAATAATATATTGAAGCGTTTGAACAGGTTTTTCAATATAGAAAACTTCCAAATTGGGCAACCAATTATAATTGATGAAGTAAAGAGTTTGATATACAATACCGAGGGGGTGATTGCAGTTGCAGATCTTAAATTTAATAATTTAACTGATGTGTCAACAGGAAACATCGACTATTCACAAACTACTTTTTCTGTGACAAGAAACACAAATAGTGGAATCATATTGTGTCCAGAAAATTCAATATTTGAGATAAAGTTCCCAAATAAGGATATTAGAGGAGCAGCGGTTTAATGCGAATATTTAGCTTTGCAACAAAAGACACATTTATAACTAATGTAATAGTCGCAAATACATTTAGAGCATCAGATGCTAATGTTGGTCAAGGCGGAACATTGGACTTAATGAAGCTACATGAAGAATCAACACTTCCTGGCACATCATCAAATGACTTACAAGAAATATCACGAATTCTTATAAAATTTGACCTAGATGTATTTCGTGCATTGACAGGTACACTATTAAGTGGAACAAAGTTAAATAATACAACATTCAAGCTTAAATTATTTGATGTATTACATGGTGATACACTACCATCAAATTTCAATATAATAGTCTTCCCACTTAGTAGATCTTTTGATGAAGGCCCTGGTATTGATACCTACGCATTCACAGATATTGGGTCATCAAACTTTGTCACAGCATCGGGTGGGGCTAGTACCGCAGTGACATGGTCACTTGATGGTGCAGCAAAGTCTGGAGCCTTAGACGATTCTGATATTGATATTATTACAGGTAGCGCATTCTTCCCAGGACTAGGTAACACAAGCTTAGTTGGAACACAAAACTTTGATATTGGTGATGAAAATCTAGATATTGATGTATCGACTATAATTAGTGGTACTATAGCTGGATTACTCCCTGATTATGGTTTTAGAATAAGCTTTTCTGGTTCTGAAGAGACCGACAGTAAGACAAGATTTATCAAGCGTTTTTATTCTAGGCATACTAATTTGTTTACAAAGCAACCTAGAATTGAAGCCATTTTCGATGATTCACTTGCAGATCATGGTAGCAACCTATTATTTGATGTGACAGGAACTATATTTTTAAGCAATATAGTTCGAGGAACATTTACTGATATAGTATCTGGTTCAAGAACACTTACTGGGACAAATAGTGATGTTGTTGGTTCAACATATAAGTGGGGAGTTCCTATAGTCAAGCTTGAAAGTGGTTCATTTAGTGTAGTATATACTGGTTCACAACATCAAAAAGGATTGTATAGTGCATCATTTGCAATTGATTCACTTGAATCAACATTGACTACTGAGCTTCGAAGTGCAGGCTCTGCAACAATGGACGTAGTTTGGCAGTCGGCAGATCATACAATACCTTACTTAAGCTCTTCTATAGTGATACATGAAATAACAAGAGAAAACTTCACTAAGCCAAAAAGATACAGAATATCAATTACAAACCTTAAAGGAGAGTATAATATCAACGAGATTGCCCAATATAGACTTTTCATACAAGAGGTTAATTTTAGTGTTGATTCAAGTAAGCTACCATCAGAGACACAAAGTCTTATATTAGATAATATGTTCTATCAAGTACGTGAACTTAAGACAAATGATATTGTGATGCCATTTGATACAACTAATAATAGTACAAGAGTGTCATATGACAGATACTCAAATTATTTTAATATGCATATGAAATCATATGCACCTGGTGTCAACTATAAAATTGAATTCTTGATAAAAGAAGATGATATTGAGCAAATTATAAGTGAAGGTATTATTTTTAGAGTTGTTAAGTAATGACAAAACGTGATATTGATAAACCAAATAAGTTTGATGACGTTAAGTTTTCAAAAGAATTTCTAGTACCTGATATTTCATATACCACAGGTGATCATAAGCTACGTAGCATTGATGATATCACATTAGGTAATAAGGGTGATAGTGATGCATTATTATCATCATCGTTCATACTTGGGCTTAATGATGATGGTCTAGAGAATACACAACAACTAAATGTTGATTTTTCTGATTTTACAAATCATACGTTTTTTAACTCCGCTATTGTTAATACTAATGTTGGATTTGACAAAGTATTAAACAACTATCCATTTGATGGGTCAAGAGCTAGTGTTATTTCATTCTTAGAGTCATTGACAGGCTTCGAGCGCTATATCTTTGATAATTTCCCAAGAAATATAGGATATTTGAATTTTTCTGGAAGTTACAGCTCATCAGTGCTAATAAAGGATTACGCTAATTCTAAAAGAGTCAACTTACAAGAGTTAGGTTCAGGATATAATGTATTAGATCCACGTGATGATAAATCATTTACCTTTGAAGCACAAATATTTGTTCCTCAAATAGAAACATTCGATCATCAAGTAGTATTTCAAAAATTAAGTGGTACAAGCCATGGAATTTCCTTGATGCTATCAAAGAGTGCAGACATAGTATCTGGAACATTGATGTTTGCAGTGACATCAGGATCACAAGAATTAATTGCATCAGCAACAATAGAAAAGGGAAAATTCAATCATGTTGCAACAACATTAAATAGAGAAACAGATAATCATACAGTAAACTTTTATTTAAATAGTAAATTGTTTACCACTTCTAGTGGTGTGAATATAGGACAAATAGACTTTGTCAATAGTGATATTACAATATGTTCAGGAACAACACACGCTTTTAGTGGTGCAATTAATCATGAACCACGATTGACGTTTAGTGGCGCACTAGATGAATTAAGAGTTTGGCATGCAACACGCAGTGTCGATGACTTAACAAGGTTTAGTACAAGAAATGTATTTGCAGATGAAAATTTGAAGCTTTACCTAAGGTTTAATGAGTCACAGAAAACAGATAAGCCAAATATTGTAATTGATCATTCTGGTTATGGTTTGCATGGTACAATACAACTTGGTTCTTCTTATAGAATGGATACTATAGGACCTGACGGTCTTGCTGTTTCTGCATCATTACGAAATACAAGCTCTATATCATCTCCACTAACAAATGAAAATCCACTCTTTTCACCAATATTGTTTAATACACATGAAGATGTCAGCACATTTAACAATCTACTTCTTGTAAGTGCATCAAACTATGATGATCAAAACCCTAACTTGATAACCCGTTTATTTCCACAACATTACTTTGAAGAGGGCGCTATCTTTGATAACCAAAGAGAAGATGAGCATTTATTCTTAAGTACACTTGATACATTAGATGCAAAATTAGGAACAGCACAAATACTTGCATCATTTCTATATGTCATTGCTAAAGGTCTAGATGAATTAAAGATATTTGTTGATCAATTCCAAAATATATTAACAGTTGGCCTAGACGAGTTTGATAATTCACCAGATGCAATGATTAATAAAATTGGTGAATTCTATGGTTTAACATTTAGTTCATTTTTTGAAGACGCATCATTTAGGCAGGTATTCTTTGGTGAAAACTTGACTGTAAATGATGATTATGTCAATATTACATTATTAGAGATTCGTGACATATTGTGGAAGCGAATATTTTCATCATTACCTGATATATTGAAGTCAAAGGGGACAATGCATGCTGTAAAATCTTTTATTAGAGCAGTCGGAATCAATCCTGATCATAACTTTAGAATTAGAGAATATGGTGGCGGCCAGATCGGAACAATAAGTGATATTCGAATACTAAAATTAGAAACATCAACATTACTTGATATGTCAGCAAGTTCAGATGGTAGTAGAGGCAATGTTATTAGTCCATTCTTGACAGCTTCAAGAATGAACATAGCAAATTACTTAGAGAAGCATCATATCGATACTAATCTATTTAACTCTGATGTATTACGAAGCAACTCATATAGTGGTCTATTGACTAGTCAATCATTTACTGTAGAACAAGTTGTCAAAATCACACCGTCAACACAGAATACACAATCAATATCAAGAGTCGCCATTACAGGCTCCGATGTAACATTGACAGATTTTGCAATGAACCTTTTGGCATTCTCATCAAGTGTATCAACTACCAGTAGTTCACTTAAATTATTCATAAAACCATTAACTTCAGCGGAAGCTGATCAATCTGACAGAGCAATATTGACTCTGTCCGGTGCAAATATATTTGATAACAAGAAATGGAATATCGCATATGGTAAAGAAGTAGTATCAGCTGCATCGAGCTCATACTTTTTATATGCGGCTCAAAATAAAAATACTGATGTTGACACATTACTTTCAGCTAGCGTATTGCTACGTAATGTTGGTTCTACAGGTGTAAATGTATTCTCTACATTAACAGAAGACAATGCTAGCGGTTCATTCTTAGTCTTTGGTAGCGCTAGCGCTGGCTTACCTAGTAGTGGCGGAACTACAGCAAGCTTACTAATGCAAGGAACTGATTTAGGAGGTGAATTTGCTGGTTCATCATATGTTGACTATAGCGGTAAAATAGGACATATACGCTTTTGGACAAAGGCATTAAGCAAAGATGAATTTAAAGAGCATGCGTTGAATTTCAAGTCAATTGGCGTAAGTGATCCTAGAAATATAAGCTTTAATACAGCAAGTGCTGAAAGGTTGATTATTGATGCTACAACTGATCAAATAAATTTAAAATCAGATAGTGGTGGTAGAATAACATTATTTGATTTTTCACAAAATGACTTCCATTTGACTGGTACTAGCTTTGCTTCAAGTGATAATGTCATAAAGCCTGAAGAATTCAAATATTCAATTTTATCACCATTTATCGATGAAAACCAAAATGTCGATAAGGTTCAAATTAGATCATTTAAAGAAAAGGAAAATATCTTATTCCATAATGTAGAGCGCGCACCAGTAAGTGAATTGACCATTAACGATTTTACAACATATGATCCTAGATTTTCAATAGATTTCTCAATCATTGAAGCGCTTGATGAAGATATTGTCAAGATAATGTCAACATTAGAGTCACTCAATAATGACTTAGGTGATACAAACAACTTATTTGACTATGAATATAAGAATTTACATGAATTACGCAGATTATACTTTAAACGATTGACAGGCAAAGTTAACTTGAAGTCATTTTTCGACTTTTTTGTATGGTTTGATCAAAATATGGGTGATTTTATTAAGAAGTTGATTCCCATGCGGGCAAGCTTTAAAGGTATAAACTATGTAATTGAGTCACATATGCTAGAAAGACCTAAATTTAACTATAATTTCTATAATATATACTTAGATGAGAAGAATAGAAGTCATTCTAGGGAAGATGAAATTGTTGAGAGGTTTGATGAATAATGCCATCTAAGCCATTTAAGGAAATACCAACAACAAAAGTAACAGGTACGTTCACAGGTTCTGTGGTATGCACCGTAGCAATTGATAAATTCCGCCAAGGTGTACATTCGTTTGGCCCTAGTAAGGGCTCTCGGAGGAGCAGGACAATTACTGTGCCTATGCAGAACCTCAGTGATACACCTTCGTTCCCAGAAGACAAATTTCCACAAGTTGCATTTCTTGATGGTGAACAAGATACGACTGAAGAATATGGTTTTTGGCATGAAGGATTCTTGGAGCCACTTACAATTCGTGATGAAGTAAGCTTTAGTTCAATAGAATCACCATTCATATCTCACACAGTAAAGGCTTACACACAAGAAATTATATCACAAGAAATAGTGATGAATGATAAGCTTGATGTATCAACAACTGCTTTCTTAGAGACTGGAAGTAATGTAACAACAACAGTAACATCGAGTATTTTTTCACAAGGAAATACAGCAAGCTTAGTTTCAATACGTGTAGATGAAGATCCAAATCTAAATAAGCGATCAACTGCTGCTGGCTATGATTACTCACAAGTTATTATTACAGGATCACAAAGAACACCAAGCATCAGGGCACTCTATAAGGGTCAAGATTCTATAGCATTTCGAGATAGGGCACCATACCAAGGTCGTGAATTATTTTTACGTGCAGACTCAACAAAAGTTAACTTGAGTGGAACAGCATTTTCATTTGAAAATGGTATTAATGCTGCAAAGGCTGAGACAGTGGGTGCTAATAATCGTGACTTTGTAAGGGGTATTGATAAGCATGTAGAACTTGCATTTGATTACCCACCAATTAATCGATTAAATACTGATTATAGTGGCAAGCGTGAAATGACGTTTATCGATAGTGCTCCAAGCGGTATATTTCCATCATTTGTCCGGACACCAAAAGGTTCTGCTGAAGTGTATGGGAGCGGTAGTCTGGGGTCAATATATGAACATAATAGAAAAACATATGTTAATACACTACCATTTGAAGATAATAGATTTGATACATTGGCAGGTTCAGTTGATTCTAAGACTGGTGAATATGCAAATAAGATTCTTAAGTTTCATTTAACAGGCAATTTAGATAGAGAAGTTAGTGACTCTGAGGGCCCGTGGCCATTAAATTTTGTAGCTGTTAGTGGTAGGCGTGTTGGTAATAGCACAACTGGTTCAAATTCATTACGTAGAATAGCATTCGATTATGGTATTAAAGGTAATGGCATGACAGTATATGACTTTGCAGGATCAGTTGCAGCATTACATAATATTGATAGTAGTTTTCATGGAATAACAAAGGGTAAACCTAATTGGGTTCGATACACAAGTGTTGATGATGACCTATTTCCATTAATACTACCAGGTCATCATCAAATAGCGACAGCACCAACAGGTGGTGTAGTTGCTGGTGTTTCACTTCTAACAGACACACCGAAGCTAGAAGATAGTGCCAGTGCTAGGTGGTGGCGTTTATATCCAATGTTTATGGGTGAGCGTACAATAAAGTTTGATTTCCCGTTTGTAGTTAAGCGTATTGGTATAGACGTAGAAATATTAGCAGCAAATAGTGGTGCAGTTATTGGTGAATCAAAAGATGCACGTCATCAAACTTCTACCGGTGAGGATATTATTAATTGGACATTTAGTGAATTACCAGCTGGTCAATCAGATTATGGTACCAAATTAGTATTTACCGATACCAGTGGGAAACATATTGTTCAAGATAAACAGGTACCCCATGCAACATTTTGTATGTATAAAGTCGCCTCGAACATGGAACAAATACGTGGAAGGAACTTTGGAGCAGGAAAAGCTGATAACGTGCGCTTTCCCATGGGAAGAGCAATTTATGGACAAGACCTTCCCGTTATTCAAATATTATTCACTGCATCATTTGGGTTAACTGGAAGTGGCGTCGGTGCACATGAGCAGGCGACCTACCCTAAATTTGACCACACAATAGGATCATCATATAGTTCTGATGTACTATTCAATCCAAATTCATATACAGGCACACCTGCAGAGATTGCAGCACAATACCTATCAGGATCTGGTGAAAATACAGCTAACTGGTGGGTAACAGAAAGTGCAAAGTTTATAAAGGATGCACCTACTGAGTTTAATGTAACAAGAAGCTTGGGTGTTGATGCTGCGGATTATAATTTAATACAAGATTTTAGTGTTTTATCGAAGCAGGTCAATTTTATTAATAAGGGTGAAAGTATTGGTTTTGCATGGCCAGCAAATACTTTATTATATGGTCAAAACGAATTCAGGACACAATATATAGCAGATAATAAGTGGTGCGTGCCATTTTATGTACGTGATATGCATATTTATTTTGAAGGATATATACCTCGTGAAGGTAAATCTGTGCCTCATTCATTAAATCAACGATTGGTAACTAATGCAATACATGAAGACATACATGAAATTATTCATGATGAATTTGAAACATTTACCTCTGGTGCATATACAGGATCAATATTAAGCAGAATAGCGCATCCAAATGATTGGCACCAAGGTAATATTGACTTTGCATTACATGGGTATAAGATCTTCGATAGTTCAGAGCGTTATGTTGATACTGGAATAACAGTTTTGACTGGTGCTGCAGATCTTGGTTTGAACAAAGGTGATAAATTTTATTCAAACGAAACAATAAATGCAAAATCACGTATATTTGATGTATGGCTAGATGATGCTACTGGACCACCAGATATTAAAATTGAAGGTGGTATAGGTTTGATTGGTGATCTTTTTGAATTACAGAGAACACATAGAATAACTGGGTCATACGGAAATGATACAGGATATATTTATGGTCTAATGTCAACTGGTACAATAGATAATAGTGCTATATATCGCTACAACAAGTATGGGCAATTTAGAGACATGCTTGAACAACGTAAACAAGGCAGATTCATAGGTATAAGGAAAAAAGAGCGCCTTGATGAGGCGGAAATAATAAACTCCACAGCACTGGTAGCATCATCATCAACAAAAGATCTAAGAAACTTTTGGAATATATATGCAACATCAAGCTCACCATACACTGACCAAGGCTTTATAAGTTCTGTATCTAGTGACGGAACATATTCACCATTAGGAGCGCCATATAAAGTATGAGTGGTTTATTAGATAAAAAAACTAGAATTCTAGACTTTATCATTACCGATGTTGGTAAGCAGGAATTAACAAAGGGTGAATTATCCTTTGATTACGTGACGTTCAATGACTTAAATGCACAATATTCAAAGGATCCGGATTTTGATCATACAGAATTATTGACATTTGAAGCATCATCAATACCATCTGATTTATTTATTCATGATCTTGAAAATAATGGCAAACTACTAACAACTAATATGTCTAATGGTGCTCCAGAAAATGTAGTTGCTGGTGTGATTGCAGATGCCGGCGCAAATCCTACGCAAGTATCTATCAATAATTTTAATAATTTTGTAAAAAATACAATAATACCACTGAGCAACCAGTCTATAATAACAAATGTTCAGCAATTTGCAGACAGAGATGAATTTTTGTTATCACCAAAGAGTATAACATTTGGAGTAGCCGACAATACACCAATAGCAATTGGCCAGTCACATGTAAAGAACATTAATGCACTTCCTAATATTTTTCAAGATAAAGACTTTAAAACAAAGCAAAATTTTAAATTTTTGCCACCAATAAATTCAAACTTGACACCTATATTTGAATTTGATGATTTTGACACCAAAGATTACCCTAAAACAGTAGATGATGTTATTAATGAATTCAAGGGCAATGAACAAAATGTTGAAGTTCAATTTCAAGAAACATCTGAGAAAAATAATATTATTTTACAATTTTTTGAAAAAAATACAAGTGAGCTACAAAAACTACATATAATAGCACATGAAAGTGAAGATGGTGATGATTCAAAGAATGCATACTTTATAGGCAAGCTATTTACCGATAATAGTGGTGTCAAAAGCTTTATTAAAATATTCACGCTTATTATATTTAAGTAAGTAATGGCAAGATATTTTGAACGTGCACAATTAAATATAGCCAAAATTATAGGCACAAATGTAAAAAATGTATATATGCTTTCAAATGAAGAAGCAGGTAGAGATAATAATGGTGCACAGAATAACAATATAGCTGACATACCAGTTGTTGAATTTGAAATGGATATTGAATTTGATGAAACAACACTACTAAGCAGAGATTCAAACATATCACATGTAGAGTTATATCTTAATACAACAGTCAATAATAATGCATTAAATAATTTTGTAGATGCGATTAGCAGACAACGTGACGACTTTAAGTCACACTCTGCATATATAAATTACTTAAATAATTTACGTAGTGCATATGACTCAATTGATAGAGTATTAGAAGTTGAGCGCTATAATTTATTTGACTGGCAACACTTATGCATAATAGATTTATGGCAACATATAAGCTTTGATAGAATGAATGATTTTAGGATTGATGTAATACAGGAATCACTTGCATTAGCAAATAATAACAGCCCACTACCACAATCTGAAAAAAAATATAAACCACCAATTCGGCTCATGTTACGTAGATCACCTATAACAGCTGGTAGCAAAAGTAATAAATCTAAAGGTGTACAAATACGAACACGTAGAAATACAGGTAATGATACAATACCACTAAACTCCGATCTCCCAGGTGTAAAGGAGCATCTATGCAATAAAAATATCTCATTTTCAGAAATTTTTAGAGAAAGTAAGCATGAGTCTATATTAGATACGATGATGGGTAATATAGACACTCAACACCCGCCATTAAATCCTGAGCACCCTAGATTACAAAATGATGAATTACGTCAAGAACTAATTGATGCAAGAGATTCCGGATATACATTGCTGGCAACACCCGAGGGTAAATTTGTTAGTAAGGTTGTATTCGCAATCCCTGATGATGCAATCACTGGTGATACATTTCAAATTAAATGTGTTGTTTGTACAGGTGGTGCAAGATTTTCACCTCATCAAATTTTAATAGAAAATGTTGACTATTCTATAGTCAAAGAATCAAGAATTGACTTAGCAAGGCCAACTGTCAAATTATCAATAGACGCAGTAACAAGATTCAACACGGCTGCACTACACATTAGTGTAGTACCAGGTGTTGAGGGTGCGAATGCAATAGGTCCATCAATAGACTGGATTGATAAATTTAAAATTAAAAGAAGAAAAGTTGCCAATCAAGGTGAAAAGCAAGAGCAGTATGTTGAAATAGGAATGGCTAATGTAGCACAACGTGCACCTAGAGATAATGGAATAAGTGCAATTACGTATATTGATGAAACACTGCCTGTTGATGGTAGAATATATGAATACCGTGTTACGCCTGTCAATAGCCTAAATGAGCTAGGTACAAGGTTTGCAGATGTCTTGACACCCATAAGAGAAGTGCCAAACTTACCTGGTCAAAATATTGGTAGACGCTCACCACTAACTACGAATACAACAATACAAGCTTCTGTAATAGCTGAACAACGTGTTAGTATTGAGGTAGGCAACATAGATAGGAATACTGCGTCTATCTATATAATGCGAAGGGATATAACTGGTGGTGTACTTGGAAGTTATAATGTAATACATACATTACGCTCTAATATTGGCCAACCTCAAACGGCAGCTAATTATGTAGATGCAGGAGTATTAAGAAGTCGTGCATATGAATATACAATACGTATTGAAGATGTGAGAGGTAACACTGCATTATCTAGAAATTCAGATACCGTTTCTTTAGGCACGCCCAATAGTGAAGTTTCATATGAAACTGGTGTCTCAGGTGTTTCGTCAGATAGTTCTGGTAATACTTCATTTGATATTACTACAGAAATTGCAGAAAATGACTCAACAAGTAATGCAATTACATTAATCAGAGAATCGGTCAATGCTAATAATCTAGATGATGTATATGAAGACTTCTTAAAGGGTGATGAGTTTAAGAAAAATGCAAGTAAAGTTACTATGCATAAAGTAACAAGATGGAATTTAACAAAGGGTCAAGCTGAGGGCGAGATGTTTGTATCGAATAATAAATTTGATGAAATCAAAATTGGTAAACCTAGAGAATACGCTGAAGACCAGTATACATTCAAAGTTGAAACTGCAATTGTTGATATTAATAACATGGTCGATGGTATAGAGGGTACAGATGCTTTTAAGGTTATAAACGATAAACAATCAACAATAAATGGAACAATAAGCTCAACAACTGATGATAGAGGCGTTGGCAATGAAATAGATAAAGTTTTAGATAATTCGATAATGCCTGGAACAACAACAGTTGCTGTTGAGGATGAACCAGATAATATTTCACTTAATAACTTAAGATTAAGAAGAAGCCATGGTAATAATAGAGTAAGAATTTCATGGGAAATAACAGGAAATATTAAAAATATAGATTTTTTCCATATTCAACGACAAATAAGTAACTTACAACGAGAAAGTTTGGGCACAACAGAAAGGAATACTTTTTTTGATATTCTTGATAGGCCTGATTTATTTGGTTGCACAATAGTTTATTATGTAAGAGTTGTCTTGTTAGATGGTAGCATATCAACAACAGAAAATATATCAATAGACGTACCAAACGAAAATAGAGATGATGTGCGTGCTGCATCAAATAAACAAACACGCAAAGCCGCCAGCAATAATAGGCGTAGGGCAAAAAATAGAAATGGTAATGCTGGCTTACCTCGGGCAAAATAATTAAACATGTTTGATTTCGATATACAAAATATAATAAGCATACAACCTAAAAAACGAGGTAAAACAAATATCTTTAATAATGTTGATGGGTATGTTGCTAAATCAACAATTGTTAATAATAATACAAGTGTTGTTAAAAATGAAAGCCTAGCAAGGCCACAAAGAAGTAAAAGAATTGCACAGGGGACATTATTACATGATGCCCTAGAGGCAAATGCAGTAGAGCATGGTAGAGAATTAGATGCTGTTGGTGTGAATATTCTTAAACCTGAACTTATTTGTGCAATGAAATTTTTGCCAACTTCAAATAAAGATATACGAAATTTTATAAATTATTCATACAAATTTAGAGAATATAAACAAGAGCAAGTACGCAACATGTTAAGCATCATAGATAATGCTGATACACCTGATTCGACAGAATTAAAGTTATTACAAGATAAATTTAAAACTGATTTAGATGATATTATTTATGGATTAAGTTCATTTTTCACTGCATTATCTACAAGTTTAACAAGCCTTAACCTAGCTAGGCGTGACCTAATAAGATTTACAAATATAAACACACTTACCGAAGGAAGCTTACATCAAAGAATTGCATCTAAAATTATTGGAAACAATAATAATAGGGTAGAATTTCAAGATCAATCACCATCAGAAGTATTAAATTATTTAATAGCAGCAGTTGCAAGACATATGTTTTCAACATCATTAAATTGGGATAGTAATATATTTGTCAACACCGTGAAGCATAGTCAAAATGGTTTCCAACAATGTGGTAGGGTACAAAATCAATTTAGCTTTAGAAATAATTTACGACAGAATAGCATAAACCCTTCACCATTTCACTTTCAAGATTTGTGGGGGTCAGTAAGGGCAAGCACAACAGATATGCTCATTAATGATTTAAGTACTAATAAAACTAGAATGTTAATGACATTATTAGCATCTGAATTTGGAATAAGTAAGGCGGCGGCCAAATTAGCACATGAATTAAATAATGGCGCCGCGGCACTAGAACCCGATATTATTAACAATCTACTCACAGATATTAGAAGCTTTAATGAGCCGGTTATAATCAATAATTCATTAATGGTATCAAATATTAATATTAATGATCAGACTAATAATATTATACCACTTGAATTTATCGATAAAAATCTACCTATTGAAGGTGATAAATTAACACAAGAAGAATTAATTAATAAATTTGGTAAAAGTGGGTTCGATGATTCATTTATAACTGGTATGCAACAACACGGTGAAAATATACGTAGTTATATTAATAAGTTTTTCCCACAGAATCCAGATGTTGGCGCAAATTTTATAGTTAGAGCAAATAATGAAACAATTAGGCAATTTAACTTAATTGAGCAAAAAATAGTAAATATTTTCAATGGTAGCTTGGGACAACCTGGAACACCCGCGGCTCCACCAAATCCAGCTGTTGCTGATTTAATGCAAGAAGCACGAGATAATCCAACAATAAATCCATATGGTGATAGACGTGGCGATATTGAAAAATTTGCACTACAGCTAGTACCACGCAACACGGCAATGTTTGTTGGTGACATGATGTCAGTATCAACAATGACGTTTTATTCACTTTTTTCATCATTAGCAAGCGATAATAGTGATACATCAAGAAGAATAGCCCAACACCTAATGATGCTTGCATATACAGAAACATCTTATGGTTGGAGGCGTGCTCAGCATTTTTGGGATGATGACAATGGCGACCAAAACTTTAAACGCATATCAAAATATTGGCCCAAAGATCAAGAAAATATAAGATTATCTGTTGCTGGTCGCGACGTGTGGCGTCGGCGTAATCGTAGAATAGCAATAAAAGGAATTTTATTTAGAATTAGCATTCAATTAGGGTTAAATCTAAGCCAAGATACACTAACAAGATTAAGTGAAGGTTATGCAAGTAGCAACGGTAGAGTTATTCGGACAGAGCAAACTGATAATATTACTGTTCGTTATCGATTGCAGGGTCAAGAAATCTTTGATATATCATTATCAGCAATGCTTGGTGACTTCTGCGCGCAGCTTTTGGTTGCAGAAGATTCATTTATAAAGCAAATAGTGAGGCAGTTTTCTTCATTAGAAGAAGATCAAGAAGCAATATCTGTATATTATGATACATTTACAAGAAATGATAGTAAAGAACAGCTATCATGGTATAGTCAAATTGAAACATCAACATTATTTCAAACATTTTTTGAACTAGTTAGGCGCATCGCTAATACTATAAATCCATATAGCATACGTTCAGTCAATAATGAAATACAAATTTATCTACCTAATTCTTTTGAAGATGCAGATGCAAATATGCGATATGGTCGTTTAGTTATGTCTAATGATATAACTGAAAATGGGACATATGCATTAATAATGCGTGCAGTTAAAAAACAATATAGTGAAAACGCATATAATGAATTTAAACAATTAATACACCGCATTGCTCAAACTGTATTACCAGGTTATCAACTTAATCAAGAGTTTCCATTATTTAGACAATATGAACTAGATGCTTTTAATAACGTATTAAAAAAATTTGAAGAAGATAATATACAAACTGACTTTGATAGAGATGGTGTTAATTTAATTGATCAAATTCAACCTATTATTTCAAATGTTTATAGATCTTCAATTTTAAACCAGAATAATATATTAAATATTGAAGACCATATAACATCTGTAGAGAAGAATTTAGTTGTAGATACACTAACAAGTGAAGATGGCTCATTAGTTATACAAGAAGAATTTGATAGAAGAAGGGGTGACCCATTTAGAAGATTTGATATTGGTTCACAAGCTAGTAAATTATTAGTTATTGGTATACCAACTGGTTTTAAAAATGAAATAAATAAGTTATTTTATGATCAAGAAGGAATTGATATAGATTCATTGAATGATGATTTAAGCTTTTCAAAGGTAATTGTTGAGGTATATGCACAAAATGTATCTCTAGAGCCACAATATTTTCTATTAAAACGCGCCAAGTTTGATTTAGATTATTTTATAAGTGTAAATGATACTGGCATACAAAATAATAGCAATATTACAACAATTGATCAATTAAAGATATTTGATTTTAATAAATTTAGCACTGTTGGCCAAGTAATGGAATCTAATGATCCCAATAATAATAGAAGAAACCAGCAAGAAGATGCACAAGTTGATAGAGCTGAATATACACGTAGGCGTAATGAAGCAATATCATATATGTTTAAGAAATATATACAAATAATGTATGGCATAAACTTTAGTGAAGGGCAATTCTTTATGAATAGGGATATGTTAGAAAAAGACCCAGCAGGATCTGATGATAGTGAATTTATTAAGAAATTTGAAACAATCATTAATAATCTTGTCAATGAGAAGTTAAAGATTAAAACATTAAACCAACAAGCTTTAACTAAAAACATAGAGTCATTAATCTCACATACCGGAAGAACAAGTATATTGAGGACATATTCAAATGATTTGGTAGAAAGCACACAGCGTAGGGCTATTGATAAAACATTAACAAATGAACAGCGTGAACTTAAGTTTGAGCTTGAAGATATGGCACTAAATCTAGCTACAGCATATAGATTTTCAGAAAGTATATCTGGTGGAAGGGGATTTTTTGAACGTTTAGTAGCACCAAAGCTTTTTGAAAAAATACTTATTATTGATATTCCTGTTGCATTTAGTGATATCAATGATTATTATATTAAAATACGTATGGACAATAGTGAAGAGTAATAATTAGATGGCATTTCCTGTAATACCAAATGAGGTACAAGAGCAATCTGATTTAGAAACTGTATTTAATAAATTAGTTTTTGAAAAAGAAGAAGAGTTCGAACTTGAAAGAAATATCGTTGAGTCATATGGTTCAACGATATTAACATCTATAGATATTGAACCACCAGGTTATGGTAATGGTGAACTAGTATCAAAATTCGTATATAATACATTTATAACTGATGAAACAACAAATGACAGTGGTATTAGCCCATTCAAATTTAGGCAAGTCAATATAGATAATGAGCAAATTGTTAAGCAAGTAAATGTACCTAGATATGTTGAATTAAGATGGGCACCACTATATCTAGAAAGTGACTTTCTTGGGTTAATATTGCCGCAATATAGGCTTGATCAGCTTGAACGATTTCATAAAGAAGGCAGAATAAACGACCTCGCGGCATATTCGAATGGAAGTTTCTTTAGTTTAATATTGCGTGATTCAACAGCTGACAATAAGCTTTATACAATTGTGTCTTCATCATATGAAATGATGAAGCAAGAGAAAGAATTTGCCGAAGCAGCTGGTGCATCACCTCGGGGCAATATAATAGAAGATCAAATATTGGAAGGTTTATCAACTATAGAGCAAGCAAGGCTGGTAAATGCTGACATTAATTCAAGTGCTACTAGAGAGTTTTTTGATCAAAATATATTTTCACAAGAACTTGGTGCACAAGGTGATGCTGCTGATGAAGAAGTGTCACAGTTAATTGAGTCAATTGTTAACAATTTTGGGTCAGAGCAACAAGAGGATGATTATCAAATCACTGACCAATTTGGTGAAAGTAAGAAAGTTGAACATGTAAATATGTTAAAAAGCATACCGTTAAAGGCTATTGTTAACAACAAGTATTTATATACAATAGCAAAAAATGTTGAAAATGATGAATCAAGTATATTTGCAGATGAATTTAGAAACTTAGCATTTGTATTTAAACAGCTTGAATTTGATGCTATTACACAAAGCTCAATACAAAAATATGAATTAGGTGCTTTGGCTAGATCAATAACATCTGTTGATGCAATACAAGAAAGTAATTTATGTTCTGCAATACCTGGAAATGATCCAAATGGTGCTAGAGAAGGTCGTGAAGAGCGCATTAATTCATATTTCCAAAATGAAAGCTATAAGACGGCATATAGAACTGTAGGATACTTTATTGAAAAGTATTTTGTTGATGATTTTGGAAATAAAAAAATATATGATCCAATATTAATAGATAATCAAGAAGCAAATGCATACACCGATACAGAAGTTGTATATGGTGTGACATACCACTATACAGTAAAGACATTAGTCGAATATTTGATTCCAATAATGTCTGGTGAAGTTAAAAAAATTGCTAGAATATTACTAAAAAGTGATGGTGTACATACTGAGGTTCGAACAACAGAGTCTATACCTCCACCTCCACCTCAAGATTTTTCAATAATGTATAGTAATAGTGAAAAAGCACCTTGCCTAACATGGGCACGCGATATTAGCTCACAACAGGATGTTGTAAAGTATTTAATATTTAAACGCTTAAGTATAGATGATCCATTTACAATGATTGGATTAATTAACTTTACACCTGTTAGTTATCCCGCACAACAACCAAAATATGTCATAGATAACAATGTAGTTACTTTTAATGAATCATATGGTATGACAAAATTTGTTGATAAAAGCTTTAATGCAAATGAAAGTGCAATTTATGCAATTATTGCAGGTGATGCACACGAACTTTATTCAAATTATTCAATTCAATTACAGGTAATGCTAGATAAAAGAACAAATAAACTTGATATTAAGCAAATATCAAATAGTGGTGCACCAATACCTTATCCTAACTTTTATGTAAATGAATCAATTTTTAATAAAGCTATTTTTTCACAAAATTCTAAAAAGATAAAACTTATATTTAATCCGGATCTTATTGATGTTAATATTGGAGATGAGCGTGGAAACAATATTAGTAAGCACTCAGTAGTATTTAGTAATAATATATCTGATAAGATTGATGAAAATGATGAAAGTTATAAAATTAATATAGTTAATACAGATTTGAATGTATCTAGGGTTATTGATATTAAAATAAATGACAATAGAACAATTCTAAAATAAGGAGATAAATAAAATATGGGTTATTTAGACAGTTCAACTACGAATATTATACTTGACGCAGTATTAACAGATAAAGGTCGGCAATTTCTTTCACGAAATGATGGATCATTTTCTATAACAAAATTTGCACTTGGTGACGATGATGTTGACTATCTTATAGTCAAGAATTTTGGTAGAATTATAGGTAAGGAAAAAGTTGAAAAAAATACACCTATAATGGAAGCTATAACAAATGAGCAAGTTGCACAAAAAAATAGATTAATTTCTTTTGCAAATCAAGATCTCTTTAGATTGCCAAAATTGTCACTAACCACAGGGGCAACAAATGATATTGTCACGCTTAGTACAACAATAGCTGGTAGCAGCAAGAAAACTATTGTTATTTCACAAGAAATAACTGGACAAGTTTTTGATAGAGATTTTGTCGATGAAAGCTTTATGGTTGTAGTAAATAATAGATTCCTTTCAGTATCAGGAAACTCTCCAGTTGATATTGATAATTTTCAAAATGCTAGATTTTTCTTACAAAGAGATGCAGGTGAAGTTGCAAGTGGTTCGAAAGTTACCTTTACATTAGCATTGAAAACAATCACAAATACACTCTTTCAGACATTTGGAAAAGTCAATGATAAAAATACCATAGTTACAAGTGTACGTGTTCAGGGCATAAATACAGGAATTACAAAAGAATTTGAAGTACAGATTACTAAGTAATTTATTAAAAACATAAAATTGTATAATATATACTAGAATAGAGGAAAGCATACGTGGCAACATTCAAAGAGCTAAGTGTTAACGACATTAAGACTTCCAGAAGTTTTTTAAATCAGTTAATCGAAATTGTTGGTGAAGACGTTTCAAGCTCAGTGTCAAGAAGAGCATATGAACACTTCATTACAGGTGGTATATCATCAGGACAACCAGGTGTAACATCATCATTATTTCATACTGTATATGATCAAGATTATACATTACAAACAGCTAACCCATTATTTGACTTAACAATTGGTTTAAACCCTAGTGGTGCGCAGGCAACTGGTTCAGAAATTGGTACTGATGTCAATGGAAAACGCCTATATCCTTCGCATTCTTTGATGATGCGTGAAAAAGGTTACATCTATAGGCAATATGCACAACTCCTTCTAGGTAATGCTGACAGTGTATTTACTGCACCATTAAACTCAACAACAACAACTGATGAAATTGATGCTGCATTATTTATTAATATTAAACGCTTATTCCACAGGGACCAACTTAAGCGTGGTGCATTAACATTACTGCTACATCAATCCGGCTCACCTTCAAATAAGGGTGAAGATGGTGATACTACACGTGGTGCAGGAGAAACATATGGTGCCGGAGGCGGCGTTCATCGTTTAGAAGGTACAGGTTCAATATTAGGTACATTCACAGATTCTGGTGGCGATACAAATAAGCTAACAACGTTTGGTGGAGGTGTATCCGAGATAAGAACAGGAACTGGTGGTAACAAAGTTGGTTTAAACTTTGTTGATCACGGAATCTTGGTGCTAGATGTTACTAAAGTCTTTGACGCCAACCAATCGTTTTCAGGGTCATTTGATGCAGTCGATGGCGTCGAGGCCGGCACTAATGGGCAAACGCGCTTTACTGGATCATTAGCAGAATTTATGGTATCTGCATCAATAGATGATGTCAACGCATATTTTGCGGCAACAAGATTTGGAAGTGACACAACAACTAGGGTGTCATTCCAGAATATCACTAATATTAATTCAACATTATTCTTCTGTAGAGCAACTCCAGATGAATTCAACTATTCAAGCAATCCAACATTTATCAACTCTGATAATGAAATACAGGTTATTGAGACTGGACAAGAAGATGTGCAAAAGAGCTTTGCCTTTGTAACTAGTATTGGGTTATATGACGCAAACAATAATCTGCTAGCGGTCGCAAAGCTATCGCGCCCAATTGAAAAAAATTCAGAGAAAGATTTGACATTTAGGACAAGATTGGATTATTGAACAATATCAACCACTTAGAGGGTTTCATGCTAAAGAGCATACACTAAGTTAAAAATATACTTTACAATTCTTCTCTATAAAATATAATTAGAATATGAAATTTAATTATATTTGCAAACAATGTGATAAGCAATTCACACATCGAAAAAAAGACAAAAAATATTGCTCGATGCAATGTTACAAAGATTCTAAGAAAAGATTTGTAATAAACACATGTAAAACTTGCAACGAAGAATTTACTGTAGCATATCGTTTTCGCAATCAAAAATTCTGTAACCAGAAATGTATGGGAAAATCATATGCAAGTGTTGAAAAGAATACTACCGTGTGTAAGCAATGTAAGTGTGACTTTGAACAACCTAAAAATAAGATATATCAAAAGGTTTATTGCACGTTAGCTTGTTCTACAAGAGCAAAACGAAAAGGAAATGAAGCAACAACAATATTGGTATGTGAAAATTGTAACAAAGAATTTGAAGTAGCTTACATAAAGCGTAATAGAAAGTTTTGTTCGAAGTCATGCGCAAATAGTGGAGAGAATAATGCTCAATATGGTATGAAAGGTGAATTATCACCATGTTATGGTAGAGCGCCATGGATTAAGGGAAAGACAAAATTCACAGACAAGCGTGTTGCAAAAATGGCACAAAAGATGTCTGATATAGTTTCACAAAAAATCATAGACGGTGAATTTAACCACCCAAATGGATTTAAAACAGGGTGGTTTTATAGTGATAAAATGAATGAAAGACTTTATCATAGGTCATCATATGAACTTATAGCGTTTAAAATGTTAGAAAGCGATGAAAATGTTATTTCATATAATGATTCACCATTAAGAATTCCATATGAATATAATGGAGCATGGCATATGTATATACCAGATATATTAATAGAATATAATGATAGAGATAATAAAGTGCTTGTAGAAATTAAACCTGAGAATGTCTTAAAGCGTGATTCAAAAGTCAAGGCAAAAATTCAAGCAGGGAATGAATACTGCAAAAATAACAATCTCGTATACGAAGTTTGGACAGAGAAGGAATTAAAGCTATGAACATACCAAAAGTGATTGTCAATGGTGACAAATATGAATTATTAGGTAATTTTGAATTTGAAGCTATACCATCCGTAATAATAACTGAAGATCTATTACGTACTTATAAAGTAGTTACATTCAAATTTGACCCTGAGGTACCACAAGATTTAAACTTGAGAGATATTGATGATCAGTGCAATCTTATTGAGTTATACGGTGAGCGCTTGAAGCAGGACTTTATTAAGTTCATCTTTAAGAAAGTAACAGAAACAAGATGACACCAGCAGAAATCTACAAAACAATTACATTACGATCAGGTCAAGAAAGAATAACACCCACAGATCCTCTTGCTTATGCTGCGAAGCGTAAGAATTCGAACTTACGTAAGGGTGGAGTGTATGCAGATTGTCATGGTAATAGGCAGACGGGTCGATCTACACAAATGGTTATAACTGCAATATCAAACTATATGTTGTATGGTAAAAGAGCACTGTTTATATGTCATGATCAAGCTATGGTAACTTATATAAAAAGCCTTGTGAAAGATATCACAACACAACTAGATATTGTACTTGATGAGTTTAAATTTTTTGTTTGTGTCAAACCTAAAAATGCAAAATATAGAACAATAGGTAGCAATTTCACTATATATGAAGACAACGTATTTGCAGACATCAATAGCACGAAGCATAATATTACACGTGCACCTGAAAACACTCTTATTAACAAATTTAAAAAGCTTGATAAAATATTAAAAGATAACAATGGACGTTAAAGTAGGTAATAGATATATTCATAGATACACTGGTCAAGAGGTTCAAGTAACAAATATTCGTGGTTCTGCTTGCAGCGATTTTGAAGAGTATGATATTAAATATCTTAATGGTCCATATGAAATTACTGCTACATATGATTGCAGTAATTTCGATAGTCTTTTTATGGAGAATTTAATAGTGAACAAGAGTAAAGCAAATATATATAAAGAGCTTGACAATGGCCTAGAAGAAGATAAGAAATTTAGAGAGTTGCTTGCAAAAATGAAATTAGAACAAGATACATTAACAAATAATATGAAAGCACTAAACGTAGAGCTTAAAGATGCAATTGAAAAATTTGGTGAAAACGCAGATAATATTACATTTAAACAATATAATAATGGCACTATAACTGCAGTTACACATATTGGTGTAAATCGACTATCTTGCTCTTCTAATACTTCTGTTGAGGCACTTAATCAACTTTTAAAGTTAAAAAAGCTAGTATTAGAAAATCCAGATCTTATTAGAGCCGGAAGCTCAATATACATTAGTTCACATGTATAAAAAGTTATTTAAAAGTTTTTTCTTTTGCAGTATTTTCTAATTCTTTAAGGAATGATCGCTTTACACTTTGTAATAAATGATTAAATTTTGCGCGCTCTCTAACATCTGTCAATAAACCAGATGGTTTCTTAATTTCACCATCAATCAACATTTCATCAAAATCATAAAATTTTACACGATTTTTTGTATCTTGTGCATATGAAATATTACATGCACAAATCATAGCCATTGTTATCAATATTATACTTAGTATGTTCTTCATGTTTCCAAATCCAGATAAATAAACTATTATAGAAATATATATAACAAAAGCTAAGGAGAATTATTATTAATGGCAGATTACCCAATACGTTGTGGAAAGTGTAGTTGCGAATATTTCCCTCGATATGTATACGCGGAAAAAAAAGCACTTATTTCTAAAAACGAAAATGAATGCACTGTTGATACTTCATGCCCACAATGTGGTGCAGGTAAAAACAATGTAAAGAATGTATCAGAAGAATTAGTAGGAAAGAAACGACTACTATTAAGCTAAGCATTCTATGTCTTTTTTCAAGCTAACGAAAAACAATTTCGAATTTTTCACTATTCGAACACATCCCGCTAAGACATTTAAGTCGGGCTCTAAAGATGGAAGCTCCGGAGTAACCGGTTCTGTGCCTATATTTGGACACCACTCAAAAGTTGAGTTTGTCACACGTCAAAATGACGCAAATGATGGTGGCCCACTAAACGAACGTGAGCAAGTCTATCTCCCACATCCTATTATTGATGAAGGCAGAGAAAATCCTGTAGGGACAATGGTACGCCTTGACACTTTTAAAGATGCATATGGTGATAGCAAGAAACGTAAAGAAAATACAAAGAAGGATATAGTAAGGAACACACCCGAAGTTAGATTTGTGGGTGATGCTGCATTACAAACTCCAGGATTTAGAAGACGTGGCCCAACACCCGAACCTGAGTCATCAGTCACCGCATCAATGGCATCAATGATGAAGAAGAATGTCATGCTTAATGTGCTCACACCATATTACAGGCAGATGTCACCATCTATGCATTTCAATTATACAAATTATCACACATTAAATTTCTTTACAGCATCAAGTGTACCAAGTGATTCAGTATTGATGTATCCTGGAACAGGCTCCGGTGGCGGGCAACTTGATAGAGACCCATATAGCGTATTTGATGCATTTACTTTTGAGTTCTGGGTTAACCCAAGATATGACTTTGTAGCAGATGGAACAATATTGCATCTAAGTTCAAATTATGCAGTTACATTATCAACTGGAAGTAAGAAATATCATGATGGAACTACATCACACTACAAGCTGAAGCTGCAATTAAGTCACTCGGCAGACGTAAACCCAAGTAGTAGTATCCCGGGGGGTGTATATCCAAATGACTTATGCTTTACATCAAGTGACAATATACTTGAAAGAAACAAATGGCAGCATGTTGCAATACGATGGAAGGGTAGCTTAAACGATGCAACTGGTAGCTTTAGAGTTGACAACATAGAGAAAGGGATATTTCATATACCTTCATCAACTATTGGCCCTTCAACGAATGATCGCCCTAATGTGTTATTAGTAGGAAATTACTATGATACATCTGGTTCGAATTTAGGTTTAGTCAACTTTTTCAATAATACATCAAATGTAAATAACGGTGTTGCAAATCTTGCTGGCAATATGTCAGATCCTTCAACTGGGCCCTTTACACATCCATTGAATGCTGAATTGCATGAAATTCGTGTTTGGAATAAACATCGCTCAGACAAAGAATTAAATGAATATTCAAATAAATCATTACGTGATGTAGATGTATTTAGCTCTGGTGCAAGTGGTTTGTTATTCTATTTGCCACCATATTTCACTAAAGAGACCAATGTACGAAATGTACGTGTAACACCTTATACTAGTGTTGAAGCAGATTCAACAGTTGACCCATTCAATGTTGGTTTATCATTTGGTATTGGTGGTTTAGATATCAATCTTGAAAATTTCACAAGAGACTTCTCACAAGGACAATTCCCACGCTTACTAAACTTAGTAAGCACAGATGCACCTGCTGCACATATATTAACTGAAACTAAGATAACTGATAAACCTATTGTTGAGACATTATTAGATAATCCTGCACATAGGAAGAGAAACCTGACAATACTACCGAATGACAATGGGCTATTTTCACCAAATTTCAACCTATTGAAAATCTCACCATTATATACAGGAAGCTTCAAGGGGAATCTAGTAAAGTTTAAAAATGACTTTGGCAATGAATCTATAAGTGACATATCATTAAGAAATATGATATCAACAGGAAGTCTAATAGAACCTACAGTCACAAATGTATCAGGAACAAAACAACCAAATGCTTTTGATGACGACTCTGATGGTAATTCAGCATTTATAGGGCTTGTTGGTGTAACACCTGAAGAGCCAAATGGTACACCTGGAGAGGTATTAAGCATTGCACAAAGAACACAAGATGTAAATTCAAATGAAATATGCTGGTTTGATATAAGCAATATGTTCTTTGATAATAGTATTAAGCCCGGGTCATTAGTGATATATGACACTGGCTTCACTGGTTCAAATGATGTTGTAAAGTTGACACTGAAAGATGATGGCTATGGTGGTATATATAGAGCAGATTGCGCTTCTGATCAAGCAACGTGGAACAGCGTGGGAAGTGTATTTTATTCTGAAGGGCTTGCATTAATCAAATCACCTCACTTGAAGCACTTTGGAACAGATTATTTTGAAATTGGACTAAGCGGGACACATAACGTACACGTTACAAAGCTCATTACAAAGGCACCAAAAGGATTAATTAATTCATCATCAAGACAAGATTATGTATCTAGAGTAAGTAGTAATAAAGTAACAGAGCATAAAACCAATAATATTATCATTACAGGTATAAATATTTATAATAAGGATTTCAATGTTGTCGGAAAAGTCACGCTTGCACAACCTATAGAAAAGTACTCACAAGATGCATTGACATTTAAAATAGGTATGGATTATTAATGATTTTAGGGTTAGACATATCAACATCATGCACTGGTATCTGTATATTAGATAATGCAGGTGATTTGATTTTATTAGATCACATTAGATTAGACAATATTAAAACTGGTTTTTATGGAAAAGCAAATTTTGTAAAAGCACGCTTAGCTGATCTAAAAAAGAAACATGATATAAAGCATATATATGCAGAAGAAAGTTTAATGCGCTTTAGAAGAGGGTTTAGTTCTGCAAAGGTTTTATCAATATTGAATAAATTCAATGGTGTTGTATCGTATATATCACATGAAACATTTGATGTTGAGCCAATACATATACTAGCACCACATGCAAGAAAAACAGTTGGTATGATTGTCACAAAACAATTGAAAAAGAAACTTGGTATGAAACCAATAGTTATGAATCATGTTCAAGCAGAGCTTGGTGACAAGTTAGTCATAGAATATAAGAGAACGGGCAAGGTAAAAGATTATATATATGATAGATGCGATGCATATGTAATGGCACGTGCAGGATATTTAAAGTTTCATGAATAAAAAATTACTTTATGAGTTTATATCAAGAGCTATTATCACTGAAGATGTTGATAGTACTTTAGAGCACAATCTTAAGATGATAAAGGTTAATGCTCCAAATACATGGGGGAGTGGTGATTCATTATACAATAAATTTAAAGCATTTCTTCATGATGATATCTATAATGATCCAGCACATTATGATGACTATATTAAAGATATAGTTGCTAGTATACCAACATTGACTAAAACAAAAATAAAGCGACCCATAGGTAGGGGTCGTTCAAAGTATGTTTTCATTCTTGAGAACAATCATGTATTTATAATAATGCGTATACTTGGCAAAGAACTTGATGTCTACAAGAAGTTTCATGATTCACAATTTTCAGGTAAAGGATCAAAAAATGATCCTGCAATATATGAATTTGGAAAAATAAAAAATAAACATTTAGATAGTTGGGCATTTGTTGAGATGTCACAAGTCGTACCTTTGAATATATGGATGAGTATAACAGGTAGAGGTGGTGGTGAAAGTAGTGGTGTGTCTGCAGGAACAGAACAACAAATAAGAAATTTAGGAAACCTTGTGCGGCCTGCGTCAATGAATACAGAAGATGAAAATTTAAACCAGCTATCAATAATTGCAGGTTATGGTGACTTGACTAAAGAAGAAGTTGACAATATTTATAATGAGTTTACTAGAATTGTTAAAGAACACGGATATGAAGCAATATGGGATATGCATATTGGAAATCTAGGTATAATGCCCCAACATGATAATACAATAGTTGTATTTGATATTGATTAAGGTGAAACACTTAAAAGAATATATAGCTAGAACTATAAACGAAGTTGCTGGATCTGAAGATATTATAGCGCATAATGTTAAACAATTGGATACAATAAAGTTTGATGGTAAGTCACTCTTTGAAAGGTTTTGGCCTGGTGATTGGATACCAGCAGAATATCTAAGTGGTCGTGATATTTGGGGCGGTCAAAAGGTGAAACCTGGAACCGATCAACAAGGGCCCTCAGCATTTGAAGAAGAAAATAAAATTAAACTTGTAGCATCTATTAAGTCACTTACAACAAGTAAAATAGTAAAAGGTGCAGGCCGAGGTGCTTATAAATATGTTTATATCTTAGATAATACACATGCTCTTAGTATTTTCAAAGGCGGCTACAATATCGAAGATATTGATATTTTCAAAAAAATGTATGATTCACAATTTGGTGGTACAGGATCAAAAAATGACCCAGCAATTTATGATATCTCAACTGTGCAAGATACACAAGGCGGTGAAATAAGCTTTGTTGAAATGTCTCAAGTCATACCTATTCGTGCATGGCTTAGCATGAGTGGTCGTGAGTCTGGTACACATGGTGAAAAAGGTGCCAGTAGGACTATTCAAGCAATTAAAAAAATGGTATCGAGTATAAAACATATTTCATCATTTACAGATGGTGATGAATACAAATTACGCCCTAGTGCATCAACAATAATCAAGTTGATAAAGGCTAAGCGACTATCATATAAAGATCCATGGCAACACAATGATGATCCAAGAATTATGATTGAAATGCCTAAAATAGAAGGATTGACAAAGAAAGAAGCATGGGGATTTTTAAGAATGTTATTACATGTTGCGCATACTCATGGGTGGGCTTCACTTGGAGATATGCATATGGGCAATTTTGGTGTCATGATTCAAAATCCAACAACGTTTATTGCATATGACATATAATTTAGCACACAATAGACATTCAATACTATAATATTTAATATAGATGATAATCAATAAAGTAAAGTTTCTAGAGTCCTTTCTGGGGCCTAGAGCGTCCGATATATCAAGATATAATGACGTACTATTCAGTTGCCCTAACAAAGAACATAGTAAGCCCAAACTCTCAGTAAATCTTGATACAGATAAGGAGGGTAACTGGGGCAAGTTTCATTGTTGGGTATGTGGCAAAGACATGAGTGGCAAGTCTTTGATAAGCTTGTTGCGTAGACTTAAGCGAACAACACTTATAAGTGAGTATGCTAAATCTGTCAAAGATCATCGATGGCTAGATATTGAAGATTCAGATCTTGATAATAACAAAGATCTTGAAATATCACTTCCAGAAACATTTATTCCACTATCAACGTATATTTTAAAGCAGAGTAAAAAATATAATAAGCAATTACAAAATGCGCTTGAATATTTAAAGAGTCGTGATATATCAAATATAGATATCATTATAAACATGCTTGGTATATCAACAAATAAAGATTATTATGGTTATGTAATGATACCATCATTTGATAATGAAGGCAAGTTGAATTATTTTGTTGGACGCTCATATTTTGGTCATAAATACAGATATAAAAATTGTCGCAATGATAGGTTGTCAATCATTTTTAATGAAGTAAATATTGACTGGAACAAAGATCTACTTTTGGTAGAAGGTCCATTTGACGTAATAAAGTCCAAAGTAAATGCAGCGTGCCTATTAGGATCATCACTCAGTAGAAGGTCATTGTTATTCAAACGAATAGTTGAAAATAATACACCAATT